>Ga0213922_1000246_pt1 | contig 31486 bp, 39 predicted proteins | sample McNCre2917MG_FD_165060 | JGI IMG/M metagenome (GOLD analysis project Ga0213922, IMG submission 165060) | Freshwater microbial communities from McNutts Creek, Athens, Georgia, United States - 29-17 MG | ecosystem: Environmental > Aquatic > Freshwater > Creek | place: USA: Georgia | collected... | reverse complement strand
TCAAAACTATAAATGGTGCGTGCGGAGCAAGTATTACCGTTACATAAATTAATTATGAAAAGTAATGCCAGTATGGGGGCGCGGCGAGGGAGGGTAAAAGTTACCTGTGGGATGAGTGAAGTGAGGGGCAGTTGGACTGATCAGGGCTGTTTTCCATGCGGAGCGGAGCTAAAAAGGACTCAAAAGGAGCACTTGAATAAACTGGCGGGCCGTGCGCTGAGATGGACGGAGATGGCGCTGAAGGAGTTGTGCCCGGGGCCTACGGCGAGGGAGGAGAGGGAGCAGTACTTGGAGCTAACGGAGGAGATGAGGGAGGTGTACGATGATTTGGAGGGGGTATGCTCAATACTGGAACCGCACTTGAAGAAAGACGGCCTGCTTAGTGTTAAATAGATACTAATTACGTTTCATAATTACCTCATTAATTAATTACATTTCATAATTAGCCGATTTTCAAATCGTAAACAACCTTTATTCTTTACCTTTCGGGAGAGATTATGAACGCAGAGCAGCTGATAAAGACCTTGGATTGGTTGGTTAACAAGATGTGCAAATTGTGTCCAGGGAGATCGCAGAATGAAATAAGGAGTCGATATAACGTGTTGCAGGAAAAGGACAAAAGGCAATTTGACAAGCTAATGATGTATTCCAAAGCATGTAAGCTGCGTCTAAGCAGAATGGGAATTACTTATCATAATTAAAAATACTTTCATTACATTTCATAATTAAAATAAACACTTCTATAAATAGCCTTCATTCTTTACCTCTTGTGTGAGAAAATGTCGTCTGAAAGTTCTCCATCAGTCACGGACACAGAGGACAATGATACATTCTTGCCCATGTTATGCTTGACATGTATGCAAGCAGAGCCCTTTCCCCAATCGTTCCAGTGCCTGGGGTGCTATGAGGCGACACTCACGAAAGAGGTGGTGCAGCCAGACCCGTTTGCAGTGCGAGTGCAATTGCCTGCTGAATTCTGGGCTCAGTGGGAACAAAAGCTGGCCAAGCGCTCACGCAAACTCGATCAGTGGGAGAAGGATTTGATTCAGGACCGGATGTTCGCTACATTGAACTGTCATTGCAGGGCAAGAGACCCTACGTCGCCAGACTGCTTCTGTAATTTCACAATGATACAAAGCAGGGAATTCAAGAAATGGGACGGCTACATGCGCAAGGTCGACAGGTACCAGCCGCTGCTTAAGAAGCACAAGGGTGGAGTATGGGAATGCGAGTCGGATTATGCGACGGCACTCAAAAGGGCGACTAGGAACCCGTTTGGATACCATTTGGGTGCCTACCACTTTGAGCCTGAAGTAACAGTAGTAGAATAATATTGTTATCTCATACTTCTTATGGCTGTCGAACTCATTACCAAATAATAATCTAATATGATTGTGCGCAGAGGCAAGCAGTACGTAGTTGTATCTGAAAAGAAGAGGGCAGGCAAACACAAGAAACTGGGTTCGTATGGGACACTGGCGGCGGCCAAAAAGAGATTGAGACAAATAGAGTATTTTAAACATGTAAAGGGCTAAGTAGCACTTGTGCAAATTCCATTCGTAAAGGTGAATGTAGTATAAGCTCCTGTACCGCTAAACGCCGCGGTGTTACCTACATAAATGTTTGTTCCCGGCGTGAATGTGATAGCACCTGCTCCATTTGTCACAGGTCCAGCTCCATTACATTGAACAATACATTCCCCCGCGACACTAGCAAGAGCAGCAAATCCTGTATTTGACACAGTATACGCATTTCCAGCGCCAGATGCATATACCGACGAATCACCGTTGTAGCTTTGTAGTAAGGCAGTAGACGAACCAGCACAAGTAATGTGAGCGTTTCCATCAAAATTTGCTGTCAACTTACCTCCACTTGGTGCATTAAGCACAATGTCATTCGATCCTCCATCTGGAGCAGCTCCCCCTCCTGTATATAGAGTAATGCTTCCAGTATTGTTCGTGCCAAGGCGTACGTGGCCGGTATCGGCGTATATCCCGGAATCTGAAGCCCCGCTTACTTGGATAGTCGATGTGCTGACAGAGTTAAAAGTTACGTCATTTGTGGTGTTGAGTGCCTGGTCGAAACCTCCAGCCGCGCCCCATGAAGCAGTGGATCCATTGGATGTGAGGACCTGACCCGCTGTGCCCAGGCTGCCATTGACTTTTACCACTAGCGAACCCGTGTTAACGCTGATGCTATCCGCCCCGCCGTCCAGCGGTGTCGCATTAGAGTACAGAGCTAGAGCAGAGTCCGCGGTAGTACCTACCTTAAAAAGCGAAGAGTTGCTGACTTCGAACTTGCTTGGTGCTTGTGCTGTAATGTTCACGGGACCTGCTGTACTTGCAAGATCTATTCCAGTTGTTCCTGCATTCATATCGATACCTCCAGCCGCATTGTTTGCATTCAGTTGTATGGCATTGAAACCGGTCCCGAGGGAGTTTATCTGCACAAGTCCCGCGCCTCCACCGCTTTGTTGCAAGACAAGCTGTGAAGCTGCTCCTTGAGCATCAATTGTCAATCCGCCCGCCGACGCATCGATTTTGATCGCTCCGACGGAGCTGTTGCCAACAGAAGTGAGATGGAGTTGACCGGTCCCGCTCTGAGCTTTAATGAGCAAATCATCTGTCCCGGTGTCAGCATCGCTTGAAACGACAGATTTCCCATTGACTCCAGTCCCCTGAGCGGTGAGTGAAAAATATGACCCTGTGCTTTTTAAGATGATATTACCTGCAGAGTCGACAGTGAATCTCCCGGCTGTTCCAGTCGTGTCGATCCATACACCAGAGTTAGCTCCTGTGGCCCTGATGTAAAGCGCCTTTGTGTCAGCGGCTTCACTTGAACTAATAACGCCTTGCCCCGTTGTTGTTAGTGGAAAGCTTGCGGAACCACCAGGGAACCCAATAAAGTTGGTTATTGCAGTTGCATCTAAGGTGTCGGCATTGAGGTAGATCGTCCCATTGGCTGGTCCGTTACCTATATAACAAGTAAGTATTGAAATTAAACTACACAATAGTAAATTGCTTTGTGGTGCCACCAACTCGTATTTTGACATTTGCTCCATCATACCAGACAGTTCCATCTACAAGCGCAGCACCGCTAGCAGTGCCTGCTGACAGAATTAGACCTGAGATAGATGATGATGGCGCAGCAGTTACTAACGAACACCCAGAAACATTAACATTTCCCGTACCTGCTTGCAATGTAATCAAACCAGCAGAATCGCTTGCAAGGATATTGATTTCACCTCCTGCACCACTAGCTTCCAAGTGCAGAGCATCAGCGCCTGCAAACCTTGCGCGCTTGTAAATCTTGCCTGATGCATCGACACTTACACCACCAGCACCAGCCTCCGCAGTGGAACCAGAACCAGCTTGAATAGTTACGCCGCCAGCAGCATCAGTTGCCTGTAACTCAATTGCAGTTCCAGCAGCTTGCGTCGATGCCAATAAAACTTGTCCAGCGCCACCGTATACACCAAGTCCTCCATCACTGAATACATTGACACCGCCAGTTCCAGCTTCTACAGAAATACCGCCAACAGTATCGCTAGCAACAATACGTACGGCATCAGAAGCAGCTTGTGTGCTCTCAAGCAAAAGCTGGCCGTCATAAACAGTAGAACTGCCTCCAGTACTTGAGAAATTCAAGCCGCCGGTACCTGCAGCCAATGTAATTCCACCAGCAGCATTGACACTGACGGCATCTAGTTTGATTGCAGACGAGCCTGTATCATTGGAACGAATGTAGACACGCCCTGCGCTCCCAGCAGTTCCGGTTTCATCATTACCGACATCGACTACAGCTTGTGTTGCAGAAAGAGCGCCTTTTCCAGCAATTCGAACCCATCCTTTTGAGTTTGGAGCAATGACTTGTACTGCAGCGCTGTTTGTGCCAGACCCGTGTGTGCCATCAAATGGCATGTAGTTCCAAATACGTGTTGGGTATCCATCTGTAGCACTTGCGTCTTCTCCAGAAAGATGATCAATAGGACCCGCACTTTGAATCTTATGTCCAGAAGTGCCGACATTTGCACTAATACCGCTTTGCAAAGCCGTCATTGTAATGCCCGATGTAGCATCAGCGCTTGCAAGTGAAAGATTACCAGTAGCGCCGAAACTAGCAGCGCCGTGACTACTGATACCACAAGAATTAATAGCGGTGATGGAAACGACATTGGCAGAAAGGCACTCGGTTGTAGCAACACGCTGTGGTGCGGATGAAAACGGCATGAGGAGAATGAGATTAAACAAGATAGACTTACAACTAAAATATTTAAGAGAGAACACGTCGAGACACAGTGTTGTCAACAGGCGAGATGCTGACGCTAGTGTTGAACTTGTGCAGAACTCTCAGTTCCATTGGAGTAGCATTCTGAAAGAAATCAGTAGCAACATTGTTGACAGGAAATGTGATTTTTCCATTCGAGTTGATATACATGATCTCATGATATGGTTCTTCGATTGCATCGCCTTTATCGTCTGATTGGGCATTGTATTGCACGTTAACAGCATAATCCCAGCGAACAAGTAATTTTGGGTTTGAAGAGGCTTGGGTGCTTTGAAGACCCTGCTGAAAAACAAGAGGTCCAGCAGTATGTTTCCAAGACAAAACCCATGCGTTCTTGAAATCATTCATAGTGTATCCATTATCAGTCGCTTGCATCAACATCTGTCTCTTATTCCATGTTAAACAAGCAACACCATCTAACATCAAAGTGACTTGCGTGATTCCAGGGATAGTGTCAAATGACTTTAATATTGTAGGAAACAAAAGATCGCCATAATCTAGACCACCTCCGGGGACGGTCATCATCGCATTTCCAAGATTAGATAGAGGGTACGGGATAAAATGGTTTGCATTCGAATACGCACCACCACCGAATGTGTTTAAACCAGTAGCAACATTTTGCTGAAATTTCGATTGTGTAGGCGCGACGTACAACATAGATGCAATCAAAGCAGATCCATAAACTAACGGCACTTCGATATCAGTATACCAGACATTCAAAGGCTCATTGTCCAAATGCCGAGAATTTTCACCGACGATACCTGGAGTATTCCAACTCGGGTTTGGAAATGCATCTTCGAAATTAGGAATAGGGTATGTCACAACAATACTGTCATAAGCTTCACGGCGCTGACCAAGATCACCATATGACATTGCTTCTTTCATTAATTGAGCATATGAACGTTTGTTGGGGATAATATGCTCAGTTTCTAGACTCATTAGCAGCGCCGAAGTGTTGGTAGAGAAACCTCCACTTGTTAAACCAAGCCATGCATTGCGTTGGAACTCGTCTGTTTGCTGAGAAAGTCCACTCGTATCAAAGAAGTTTTGAGCCTGTCCTTGCGCAAGCGATTGCCAATTACGTCGACAATGAACACGTACAGTCCAATCGGCAAGCTCTCGCGAATCAAGCTGGTCAGCAATCCTTTCTAGGAAATATGCAGGAATATCAATGTAATTGTTGTACACAGCATTGCTTGCAGTGCCACCATTATTCACATCTTGAATGAGTAAAACGGGACATTCCATCGTAGCCATTTGTGTACTGGAATACGGCCGATTGCTATTGAACATATTGAACGCATTGGGATTCTTCACATCGAGATACGACGTGCTGTTTGCGCCTTTAACATGAGTAGCCAAAATACGTTCCATGAAATCTTCAGGGAATACAGTGGTGAATACAACTCCATCAATGATAAACTCGATCTTGTCAAATAGAAAGTAAGATGGATCGTTCATGATAGTACCAGGAAAACCAAAACTAACGTCATATGATCCATGTATATCATAGGGATACCAGTTTAAATTCAAAGGGTTTTGGCCATTTGGGAATATCTGTTTATACAAATTCATGTTCCATTGGAATGCAAGTCTCAATGCATTGATTCTCCCTGCCTTGCTTACTTTGAAATCAACGCGCTGGCCAGGCAACCATTTCTGAGGCACTTCCTTGAACGATTCATTTGAGAATGAAGGTATGTTCAAACCGAGACTGTACCTGTTTAATTCAGTAGGGCCACCAGTGCTGGTTCGCGCAAACTTGCCAAGAGCACTGAGCTCCTTTGCGGAAATAAGTACTTGCGCCATGAAATGAACTTGTGTGCTAAAACAGATTTATGAAATAGTATTTTTTTCTAACTGAGGATCTTCATTTGAATACTTCCTCTATCGGGTGACAACTCTTCAACAGTCTCATAGTATGCATATATTAGAGGGCGCAAAGCAATGATAGATGCTCCAGGTTGGGTCGCCGGTGGCTTTAACGCAAGTGCATTACGAGCACCTTGTGTCGGCAAATGATTAAATGGCATAAATTCTAGCATCTGTCGAGACGCAGGCAGATTTTGGAAATTGTACATTCCTGTCTGCATCGTGCCGTCGCTGTAAAGAGCATTAAGCTGTACGCCAACATTAGGTGCAACAACAGCAAGTGAGCCCCTGTAAAACATCTCAAGGTGTGCGTCGTTCATATCGCCACTAATCTCAAGCAATGGTGTACCTGAAGTCTCGAATAGCGTATTTTTCCAGTGCCAGAAGCCCAGCTTGGCAGAAAAACTTGCAGAGGTTATTTTGCCAGGTGAACCATTTTCAAACGTGATTTCTTCTGAAGAGCTTGTGAATATTGTAAGCACACCACCACTAACGAACTCGCGGTAATGAGCTTGTGCTGGATCATCAGGACCGCCCATCCAAATGACATTCGGCACATCAGGCGTATATGACGTTGCCATGAAATTAGATTGAACTGTTGCGCGTCCTTGTGTCGTCCGCACAGCTGCAGGATTAACCATTGGAATAGTAGCAATTAACCAACGAACAACAGGTGCAGCAATACGAATATCAAGAGGAGGAGGGATACAGTTTTGTAGTGGCAAGCCACCAACGACGGGGTCACCTGCAGCTGTTTCATCTGTGAATCTGTTGTCGCACTTAATATCTTGAAATGCACCAACAAATGTATAATCAGGCATGATTCGTGGTGCGCCAAACTGACCAGTTGCCTGCATGTCACGTTTGAATGCAATTGCTTCTTCAGGGAAATCATTATCAAAGTCCATATTCAAACTGAAAGACGCATTGCATTTACTCAGAAGAAATCCCAGATTAGAAGCCGATGATTCAGCTTTCTCTATGGGATATAGAGCGGGTCCTTCAGTTGTGTAAAAAATAAACCCAGGGATCATTTGCTCGCTCTGAAACACAAAGCGTACAGTCAGTTGCTCTGTAAACATCAATGCCAAATTGAGTTCAGGACGGTAGAATATGGGGAAAGGCAGTGGCAACGAAATTGTCTGTTTGTTTTCAGCTTGGTTATTGCGCAACACAAATACATTTGACAATGCCTGTTCTAGCTGCACAAGCTGACCCGCAGGTAAAATGTTACGCTGCATATGATCAAGAAACGATGCGGGATACAATGTCTTGATAACTCTGGACCCATGTCTCAATTCAATGCGCTGGAAAAGGAATGCTGCAAAACCTTGCCATAGACAAAATGTTTCTCCGATAATACCAGGGCTGACATTCTTTTCAAAATCCATTTGTAGTTGCAAAGTCCTTAATCTCCCCAATCTGTTCAAATCCAGTTCAAAGTACATTTCAGGCGAGTAGTTCATCCCGGAACGCATTTGAAACACTTTGCCTGTAATGCCTTCTTGTGCACTGTCCTGTAATACTCTCGGTATGTTCCATTGAAAGTTACTCTGACGCCCGCCCATACCATCAAGGTACATTTGGGTAGCCGATCGGTCTTGTGCTTGAGTCAGCGGATTCATTGCAAGGCGATATACGGATTGTGTGAATGAAATACAAAACACAATTGTTAAATTTATTATACATTAGGTCATGCGCGTGATGTTGAACGTATGGTTGTCGTCGCTGTAAGACATCAAGGCTTGTGTCTGAAACACAAGTACAATCATCATATTGTCTTTAAGAGGTCTGAAATCATAATTGGGGTTCGGACGCACACGAAGGAACAAGTTGGCAATATTGGTTGTAGGAAGAATCTGGCCATACTCTAATGCATTCGTAGCATTCTCGAAAAACTCCCATGAGAACGCATTGTTAGTGATGCGCGTATACCCTGATTTCTCAGTATGTGTTAACGAGTCTTGTAATGCCTTTGATGACTCGTACAGAATAGCGCCGCTCCCTTCGATCTGACAAGTGCCAAACATATTTTCAAACGGCTTGACGAAAACATTTCCAAAAGTCGCACCAACAGTTGGTGGAAAAGGCCCCCATTTCGAAAATGAGCCTGCGTCTTTATTAACTGAGTATGTGTCCAAACAAACAAACATGGTCATCATGCGCACTGCATCTTTGATACGAATTGGTAAGAGGGCTTCAATTTGTTGTGTGCCAGACCCATCAGGCCAAGGAAGATCTTTCGTGTTGAACTCACCGCGACGGAATACGTAGACACCGCCATTAGTATAATCTGAAATCAAGTGCGGAATACCGTTTGGTCCTGCTTCACGATTTGCTAGTTTCAAACTACGCAATTCGCTAGGATTGGGAATCATACTATCAAACTCCATTTTCACCTGTAAGTTGAGCATATCGTTGTCATTGTACCCGTCTGGTGTTTTCTCTGCAATGACTTTGAGTATATCTTCAGTCACCCAGTTAATTGTTGGAGGGTTAGCCCCGTTGCTGACTTTTGATTGCAACGCACCAACGGAAAAAGCAGGTGTCATTTGAATAAAAAACTGACCGTCTTTTATATCGGTGAAATCAAACGACGCATACAACTTTTCGAGGAACCCAAATGGAATTGGGATAGCAATTTCAGTACTGCTCAAACGTCCATCAGCGCCACGATCGCCTTCAACAGACATGTCGATGTATGGGTACTGAAACAACTCCAAGTAGCGTGAGTACCTGTTACGGTGTAAATACAACTCTGCTATAATAGCTTCGCTTGGAATTGTTAGTAACATGCGATTTCCATTTGCACGAAAAGTAATGCTTCCAACAAGGCCGAGCATATCCTCAATACTAGTGTAATATGCTTGAATAAGACCTGGGTCTTTTTTCCTTGCAGTGAATGTGAACACCAGGACAGCCCGTTTCAAGTACCCAACAGACGGGATATTACAAATGACTGATTCAGTGAGAGATCTAATTAGCGTAGTCTCTGAATAAGTCTGATTAGGAATCTGGCGCACAGTGTTCACAAGAAGCGAATTTGTCCATGGGTTTGTCACTGCAACTGCCTCGCCACATAACTGGTAAAGCGCAGAGTTGTCATGGGCTTCTTGGATCTTGTCCATTCGAGAAATTGAGAAAAAATACAAATGGTAATTGCCTAAAAATTTCATGGCATTGTCAGTTTGGGGGATGAGTAACAGAGACGACTACCTTGCGGCTGTTGCAGTGCGCGTTTTCGCAGACCTAGAATACCAGCTTGCTCTACTAGCTGTCAAGTACAACTCAAAGTTCAAGGCCAAGGTCGAAGAGATTGCAGAGACACTGCCGGACCTTTTTGTAATGAAAAAAGTGGGTGCAAAGCCTAAACGTGTTCAGAAACCAAAAGCGGAGGGAGATGCGCCAAAGACGCCACGCAAGCGCAAGCGCGCAGAAGAGTTCGATGAGACCAAGGTCAAGATTGAGAAAAACCCCAACCAAGTCAATGTGGTGGAGGAAATACTCTAAGTAGTTAATGCAAATCTAATCATATTCACAAACTGCCTGTCAATAAGCACATTGCTCAGCATATCAATAGCGGTATCAGCAGGCGACGGCAAATTGTGTGAATCCTGTGAGATATCATTGTCAACTACATACACACTGGACCCTCCATTCATGTCTATAGTGTATGTGCTCGTGTTCGTACCGTAATCAACAATAGTAGGCCTCGTTGTATCGAACTTACTGCGCTTCGCTGCACCCTGCTGAGCCAATGCTTCGTCTAGATCGGCTTGTGTGAACGATGGCTGACCAGTTCCATCATGGATATGCTTGTTTGCAGTATCGTTATCGACATTGTAGACAATATCTTCGTTTAGAACAGCGCCATCGAACTTGGTAATTATATTGCGCAGGTTCTTCATGTTGTGAGACTCATGTTCGGCATTAACATCAATACCAAGATCTTTCAATAGAACTCCGTCTGCTGGAGTGAATGTATTAACTCCGCCTGAACTTTTGTCATCAATCCAGCGCAAAAATGCAGCTACACCCCGAGCAAACGCAGCACTAAGTCCAAATGATAATATCGAAGCAGCTGTACTTGCTGTACCTGCAACCACTTTTATCCCAAACGATTCAAGGAATTTCAGAACCGCTGCTTTCAGACTTGCAAATATTGCTATGACTTTCATAGCCAATCTAGGGAAGAGCGCTATTGCTTCAGCCACAACTTCAGGTAAAAGAGTCTTTTCCAAATACGTCATAGTGTTGTTCAATGCGGCTCTTGATGCAATCGCTTCTGCTGTAAACCGTAAGCCCTTACAGAATTGCTTAAACCTCTCTTGCCATGAATTGTGCTGTGACAAGCTGAATGCCGATATGGTAATTAGAACTGCAATAGTTCCAAGAACTCCAGAAGCAGCTTCACCCCACGCAAATCCTTCTTGTGCAATAGCTGCATAAGTTGCTACCTTGTCAGGTCTTGTATAAGTGTAGTGAGTAGGGTTTTCAATGTATAAACCGAAATTATTTGCAAAGCCAACGCTGCGACACACAAGTCTGGAACTGACGTACAGTGCAACTGCACCACCGAGACTATGTCCAGTCAGTAACAGGGCACCGGGGTCAATGTCCTCAATTCCGTTTACAGACTTGCTGCACAGCGCTACTGTTGTCCAGAAAAATGGTTCCCAAAGCAAGTCGCGCACCGCCTCGCCAATAGACGTGCGATCCAAGTATATGCCAAAATCGTACAAGTAAAAAGACAAGTCAGATTGAGTTCCCTTGTATGCCACAATGTACCTCCCTGTAGGGCGGTATTTAAGCAACAGGCCAAAGACAACATCATTGACACTTTCACTAGTCTCATGGTACTCGAGAGCAGTGATGAAATCGCATTCCTGTACATTAAGCGCCTTACTAAGGTAGGCCTGATGAGCGATTTCAGCGAGGATATGGATCGGCACGTCAATACTGGCATGGTTGCCTGGTCCTTCTCTGACAACACCATTCTGAGTGACAGATTGCGACCCGCCCATAAATTATTGTTCTGTAATTCGGGAATGCGAAGCAACCATATTTTCGTAGTTGGAATGGAAGCGTCTCGTACGATAAGAACGATCGAGTGCAATACTTGCAAGGCCAAATGTAGATTGATCTGCGACACTAAAGAAGATATGATTATGATTTCTAAAGAAGCACAAGTTTGTCCTGCGTGCTATTATAAAGCGCATAAGCCAAAGACACGAGAGTGGAAGTTATTGGAACTGTTCCGCGAGTTCATGGAACAAGTTGTCGATACTACAGATTACACAGAGGGCGAGTGCCGTGAATTCATTAAAATGTACGACACGTTTATGACAGACCAAGAAAAGGATTACTTGTTCGCAGGCATGATGCAGTACACCACTGACGAGCCTATAAAACCGGGTATTTAGATGCATGGTGCATCCTAGTATGCGTAACTTCTCTTCCTGCAATATTATCAAGCACCTGGCTCTTGAATCCGTACAAGGATAAATCCAGTCCTTCATCTTCCTCCCTCTTGCGCTTGCGCTCGAGCTTGTACTTGTATTTACACTTGTCAGGATCAGGCGGGGTGATCTTATTACAAAAATCCTTCAGTTCATGTGCGCCCTTGACATGCAATTGGCCAACAGCAAATGTATAGTCCTTTTCACAAACTTTCTGGCAAAACTCCATACCTACCTTCCATCCCTGGCGCCCGAAATACAAACGCCCTAAAGTCTCATAATCTTCAGCCGAGTTCATGGCTGTTGAAAACACATAGTCAATATTGCCTCTGACTTGTGGCCCAAACGATCCTGATTTGGCTACATTCTGGGAAAGACATATCAATGAAACACCGAGATGTCGGCCGGTAGTGGCGACTTTAGCTAATGATCCACTACGCTGTACGCCGGTATCGTAAACGACATCGTCTAGTACAATAAGCACCTTTTTCTGTTTTTTCATAATAAACTCTTTTTTGCCATCGGCTTTACGGTCCTTGTACTTGTTCATGAGCTTCCGCTTCTCACCAGTCTGCTCGTCGAGAATCGCATTGAAGATATCTTCGCGGAAGCCATTTGAGCAGTCAATGATTCGGCGTTCGTCAAACATACTCCAGAACCATGGTTGGAACTCGCCTGTAGAACTGAACAGCCACGCCTCGTCGAATTGCTCAGCAAAAAACGAAAGTAAGTGTACAGCTAAAACAGACTTGCCTGCACGGCGCATACCGAAGACTAGGGCAACAAACATCTCGACCATTGTTGATGGATCGAAATCCTCGATTTGTGGGAGCTGTTGTGCTACTGTGGCTTGGGCCTGTGCCAAAGCAGATTTGCCCATAGCAAGTACACCAGTGCTTTCTGGTCCTTCGTCATCTTGGGGGTTTTTGGCATCGGCTTGCTTCATGTGTTTTGATTACGGAGCAGTGTATACAAGAACAATATTTAATTTACAGACGTAACTTGGCCTCTGTTAATGAGCCCTGTGTGCACCATGGGATTGACACCGTCATAAAGCTGCATGACATTAGCTGTATGCAGTGTCCCTAGATCCGCGATATAATTGCGTGGCATTTCAAACGGATCAATTGTAACCTGATCAATTTGGCCATTGTTCTCACTAGTTGCAGGGAACACTGATTTGGAATTCTCGGTTTGTGGCGCAGCGTCCCATGCAGAATAGTTCCATGCCGATGTGAGATGGTTTACATCATTGTAGTTGCCATCGAGATCCATCTTGCGCCCAACTAAACCTGTGCGCTGGGTATTGGTGTCTACAGTATACTCGTCGTCCTTGTACTTTTTAGGCGCCATTGGGAGATTAGTAGTGTCGTACGTCTTCATCCCCTCGACCTTGGCCAGCGGTGCAGGCTTTTCGGGCTTGAGTTTTTTGAATACCTTGATTCTAGGCGGCATGTAAGGAATGTGTCCATAGAGAGCATTACATTTTTCAAAAAATAAAAAGTTAGATGAACTGTTGTCATAGAGCATGCAGGCCAGTCATGGTATAACAAGCAGTATCTAACGGAGAATTCTCCTATTTGAACAATTTCAAATTACTGTTATTATATTAAACTCTGTGCGTAGCTGGTTGACAAGATTGCGCTGTTCTTCACGCAGATTTGAAATACGGCGCTGAGCGGTTGGACTATTAGCTTCGTACTTTAGGATGTAATCAATAGTCGGAGGAATGACTCGTAACTGGTATAGAATAAATTCAAGGCGGCTCATAACAACCCTGCTCATCATTTTAAATTTGTTACAAGTAATTATTGTTGTTAATAAAACTTTTGAAATGTCTCATTGTTGGTAGTTGTGATGGTGCGTCAAATACATATCAAGGCTTGTCATGGATGCAGCGTATTGGAAACGAGGCTCAGGATATTGGAGAGCGAAGTAAGAGCTCTTCAGCACGAAATGAGATCTTGGTGGGAAGATAGCAGTACCGAAAGCGATAACGATCAAGATTGTGACGGCTTAAACTGTCCTTGTCCGGCTGCAGTAGCTAAGCGCAGGAAGCGCACAAACTCTGAGGCCTTTGAAAAGGAAGAGCTTGTGGACAAGGCAGAGGAAAAGAAAGAGGTAGAGGCGGAAGAAGACGAAGAAGACAAGCTGCAAAGAGAGCGCAGGGAAATTGGCTATGCTGGGGTTAATGCGCCAGAGTATAGTCCTACGTAAACTCGTAATTTTTACTATTTGTTTTTACATTACATTCTCATTCCTGAGATGAAGGGACGTAAACGCAAGACCCAAAAAGGCCCAGATTTCATGGGCCTTGCTAAACGCAGTGGCGCAGCACTCCGTGAACTGTGGAAGACCCACCCCAAAGTCTCATTCCGCAAAAAGGTGTATGCATCCAGACCGCGACGATGGAACAAGTCTAGGCGATCAGTGAAAGCCGCATTGGACAGTAGTACGGTAGTACATAATAGGTCATAAGAATAATTTGCTCTGTTATCATTATTATACCGCCCTGTATATATAAGATGTGCGATGAATACGTCGTTGACGCCAGTATCGGCATACGCAAACTTGCTGCGGTCCTATCCGCAGTACAAGCGACGAGCTACCTCTTTGCTTTCCTCGTCTTTCTGGCTGTGCTCCCAGGTGGGTGTTTGGTTGTTCGACGTGTGTACCGAGCTTGTTCTACAACTGCTGGTTGGGCCCGAGAATATTGGCGAGCACTCCGACGAGCAAACGTCCCTGTAGCCGAAACGCCTGGCTTGAGCGATGCAGAAAGCGATTTCAGTACTGTTGGTGACGTCGACCCGCCTGCTGCAAAGAGCAAGCGCAAGCCGCGTATTGGGATTGATCTGATTGACAAGACGATTACGCTTCCGCCTGTCCCCGAGAAACAAGAGTAGTGTAAAATAAAAAAAATGCTGAGTTTCGTTCGACGTACTTAGCGTCATGCTCACAATGTGCCTAACACAGAGAGAAATCGGGAAAGCATTTGACTACTAACAGCACACATTGAACCGTAAATTAGTCTTATATGATAACACGCCTTTCAAGAAGAAGAAGCGCAGCCAGGGTAAGAGCCTTGCGTAGAAATGGATACGAAGTCAAAGTGGTTAGAGGGCGTAATTATGATTATATACTAAAACGTAAATTATAAAAGTGCTCGACCAGGAATTGAACCTGGGCTTCCGCTCGTTTGAACGGGTATGCTACAATACTACAATATCGAGCATTATATGTCGCTGGCGGGAGTCGAACCCACGGCTGTACCGGATGCATTATATAACCAGTATCCTCTAACCACTGAGGTACAGCGAACAATATGTATAAAACAATTACACTTTTATTACAACAATTTATCCCTTGCAGATGGGTACTTTACACGCTTGCCATTGGGCTGAGTTATGGGCATCGTTCCAGGCTGTCGCGCAGCTACATAAACTTCACCAGGGCCGTCGCGACCACCCAACTCTTTCAATTCAGATTTAACAGCTAGCTGTTCATTTGCAAGATCTACTTTGCGTTTCTTACTGCCTTTAATAGCTTCGTCTTTAAGCACATCCAGTACCTTTTCATTCAATAAAATCATACCCTCCATTACAGCCAAGCGAATACAATTGGCCTCAACTGAGAGATACAACTGCTCCTCTTTTGGCAGTTGTAGGAACTGTTGTTTCTGAGGTGCTTCTAAGCCATTAACAACAAACATCTTTGGGTGGTACTTGTAAATGTATCCAAGCCGCTCTTCCATTGCAAGATCGCGCGTACGTCCTGGTGGCTCTTCATAGATCTGACCAGAGTTGCGTTCGACAACTGGAGGTACATTTGGATTTGGTCCAGGAGGTGGTGGATTTGGACCATTGCCACCATTATCACCTCCACCATTGTCACCTCCTCCATTATCACCTCCTCCATTGTCATTTCCCTCAGCTCCAAATTCACCTTGGCCATTGTCGTTGTTAAACTCAACAACTCGTTGTGCTTGATTTGCTCCATCGCCTTCTTCATCCTCATTGTTGTTGTCCTGAGGCAAGCCACCTGCAGCTTCTACAGCTCCAGGTTGAACAACTGGAATCGCACCCCCAGCAGGAGGAACAACAGGATTTACTGGATGGTCATTGTCGGCCTTTCTTTCTCCTTCTGATGTCTTGCCCAAATCTTTGGTTCCCTCAATGTTTTCAGTAACAGCGGGTGCGGTGACTGCGCCGCTTTGCATACCGATAGAAGGGAAATCAATACCTTCAGGAATCTGTTCTGCACTTAGTAGAGATTCGCCCTCTGTGCTCGCTTGCTTTGGCGGTATTAGTCTCGATTCCCATTTTTCCTTTTCTCTCTTCTCTTTTGCAGCTATTTGACCGGTTTCTTTTTCTACTATTTTTCCTAATTCGTCCCAGTCTTTCTCAAGTTTCGCTCTCTCAGATTGATCAAATTTACGCGTGATTGCAACCATTTCTTCCGTAGACACATAACGACCAAAACTGTTTAACTTCATTAAATCGGGATATCTTCGCAACAGCTCCTTTAGATTATCAAACGTTGTTGTTCGACTTATCAATGATGCACGCTCTTCAGCAGCCGTATTTCGTGGTTGTAATTGAGGTTCTTCCTGCTTTCTCTCTTCCTGCTGTGTCTCTGCTCCTGTTTTTGACGGCGATGAGATATTGCTTGTCTCTGCAGTTGTTGTCACAGTCTGATTGACTTTGGTAGGCGACACATATACTTCAGCAACTGCTGTAATGTATTTATTCTTGCTTTTGAGAAACGCTTGTACTTTTTCTGCATTGAGTATCTCCTTATTGTAGTAATCAAGATTCAGAAGCTCTTTTTGAGACTCTTTCGGAAGTTGCTGTATTATAGTCCTGCCACCTCTTGAATAGCGACCGCTACTTTTTTGGATGAATTTTGATGGGTTGTTAAACAAGGCATTGAGAAACTCCTCTTTAGTTTTAATCTCTTTGTGAGCGACATACGTCTTCGTTGACATCTCTAAATATAAACCCTAATTCCCCACCACATTTCCCAAATTTCATAACTATATTCATGGAGGAGGAGACACACGAGCGTTGTACCTACCATTTCAGCAAGATCCCTATACAGTACAACCTCAACAAGCAGGGCACTATCAATACGCGGCATCTCTTCTTTCCTTTACTGAGGCCTGATAGGCGCGGGGTCAAACCCATGTACTTTTCAGCTACTTTGCGATATTACTCGTTCTTTAATAAAAACGATATCGGTTTTCTCCTTATATCTATCAATGAGAACCAGGAAAACAAGGCATACGCTGATGTCGCTGCGCATATACGCAATATCGTGGATCCAGGCACTGAGGGCTTGTTCAAGGTCATTTGTTCGTCCCAGCAAATCAGGGTCCTTAAACTCATTATGGGGTTCGATGTCGCGTGTAATATCGATATCTACGTCAGTGCAATACCAGGCATACTTACATACAAGGAAATCCCCAGTCTTTGCTGTAAGTGCAAGCTGCCGCGGACAGAGACTACGCTGTACCCTATTGGGTTCCTGAATTGTGATGATTTCGAGTTCAAGCCTAAGAAGAAGCAGTGTTTTGTATTTACAGCACAGTACATTTCGCGCAAAAAATCCAGGGCGTTTTTGCACCGCAAGATCCGCACTGCAATTGAGCCTTCGGATACATCAGTGTTCTGGATAAGTTTACTGGACGACCATTTGGATATGCATAAAATGTACGAGGTCAAGCAGCCCGCACCTGAATCCAAGCAGGAGGAAGTCGAGCCACAAGAGTACTGGTCATTAGCTGAAGGCAACAAGTACAGAGGCATAGAGTCTGACAGCGGATACGTTTTATAATTAATTCTGTTTTGGTTCCATTTCGGTTCTCAGTTTGTTGTGTATGAGCAAGCAAAAGTGTATGTTCTGTGGCGAGAGGGATATTGAAGACCCTATGAATGGAATGTCTTGCATGAGCACGAAAGACTGCTTATCGAGATACCTAATTCTAACTATTTTGAAAGCCGCAGACGCACACGCTCGCATCAATAGGGAGAACACTTATAATGTGTTCAAATGTGCGTGTAACGAGATGCATATCTCTACAAGAATCGTGTTCAAGAGCCCTTTAGAAGAGCCTTTTCACTGCAAGCAATGCGGCGAACAAAAAGTATGGAGCGGATGCATTAATAACTTGTAATTAAATCACTTCTTCTTCTTCGATAGTTTCAATACAGCAGCAAGGTCTTCGCATATAAGCTTGTCCTCATCGTTCAATGTTTTGCCAGGAGGAGCGAGACCTTTGATCATTGACTCTACAACTCGGGTCACTTTGGATTTGTGAGTGGTGCGTTTTTTGGCGATACGTGGCTTGGAGAAAACATCACTGTACGTATCAAGCCACTTTTGTCGATCAGCTTCGGCTCCAGGACGATCACGGCAACCAATTGCAAAGGGGTTGTAAAATGGGTCAAATGGTTTCGAGTCTCCCATAAGAAAAACAATGATTACTATCTACAATGTATACAAATCTCCTCAAATATCATACGTCTCGCGTCCTTGCACTTGGCGCATTGTCCACACTGGCTTGAATAAAATACAGTCCATGCGTGCCTGCAACTTCTACAGCGCACTACGGCAACAGAGTCCTTGGGTTCGTCAATGTAATTCAGCCAGCAGCAGCAGTTGCCCATGAAATTAATATTGTTCATAATGAACCGCTTTACAACATCAAAAAGATGTCGTCTGTGTCGTCTATTGCTAGCGATTATTGTGATCCTCCCAGTTGCTACTTTTACCCATGTTGTTTGCACAACCCTTTTGGAACCGTTTCTCAGATACTCTGCCCTAAATTCGCAGAGAGAAAAGCAAAACGCATATCGTCCCTCAAGATATGCAGCGTTTGTGGGACAACTATAATTGCTAGGCTTGGAGAAGCATACATAAAAGGGTGCTCTGGATGTGATCCTAATATGAAGGTGGTCTACGCGCTCCGTGGAAGGACAATTTATAAAAAGTAATTATAATTCTGCCTTAGGCATTTCATTAAAACACTTGGTGCATATCTGGTTCCCAAACCCAATACAAACTTCGGCATCAGGCGCTGCACAAATATGACACGGCTTTGGCTTCCACACCTGTCTCCGCTTCAGGGTCTTGGTGATAATAAGCACTCCCTTGTCAAGGCCCTCTGATGATGTCTGTACCTCTTTGTGCTCTTTAAGGCGCTTACAGTGCTCAATATGGTACTGCTCAACTTGCCTGAGTGCCGAAAACCGTGCACTCATTGCAGGGATGATATCGTTGTGCATGCGCAAATCTTTGTTTTCCTGCTGGACAGAATGCAGCATCTCCTTGTATCTTTCAAGCTCTTTCAAAGCAGCCTCCCTCTCAACAATAGCGGCGGTAATCAGGTTCTGGGCATTAGCAATAATGTACTTGAGATTTGCTATATCGTCCTGCAAATCGTCCACATAGTTATAAGCACCCTCACCAAAAGTCCTCTTCATCAAATAACAAATGCCTATAAAAACATTACCTTAAACGGCTAAATAGATTTTATAATTAATTATCACTATCACTTACACCGCCATTATCTCTAATGGCTTCTTCTGCCTCTGAGTCAGAGGCCTCTTGAAGCTCCTCCCAGCGCTGGAGGATGGCTGAAAACTCCTCAAGCAGTCGGCGCCTAATTCCCTCCCGCCTCCAGTGTGAAGGAGTGAGAAGGTAATCAGGGCGCCTTCGCGGCCTGAGTGGCGCACCGGGTACGCCGCTGTGAAAAATATCCGCGGTCTGGTAAAGATGCCGCGGGGCAAAAGCTGGCTCTAGCGGCACAATGGGCGCTAAAACCGGCCGCCAAATGGCTCTGCACATAGGGCAGTTGTCATTGGCAGCAAGCCACTCCGCTATACAGCGGTTGTGGTAAATATGAGGGCACAAAGCGCCCTGCTGGGTCAGACTGTCGTCTTCCCCTAAGGCTTCAAAGCAAATCGCACAATCCATGGGTCACAAAACAAGGGCGGTTCTGCCCTGAAAACTATACCTTTGAACTTTTAATGAATACTTTGTAATTGCACATTAATTATGGTTTGTAATTAGATCACTCGGATCAACAACCTGGATCAGATTAACCATAGCCACTCATTTTGATGGATCATTGGATCGGTGATCCGGATCAAGTCAACGCCAGCCAGTCGTTTGGGCCTTTTGGATTTTTAACAAAAACACTAAATAATTACGAAAAGTTCATTTTTTAGTTTCTGTGTAGCGTTTCGATGGAATCTGGATCAACACCGAATCAACAGATCACGGAGAAGCCACGCGCGGTTGGCGACAGGTGGCACGTACAGTCCGACGATATAAACGTAGGGAATATGCCCTACTTGGAGCAGCTGTCTTCAATGAGCCGCTTTGACGCCATCGTAGTTCCCTCTATGCTCATCTGCGAGCCCACTATTATGGGCATGGCTCGAGTCGATACGCCTCCCTCTGCCTGGGCGCCCATCAGCACCAACAAGATTGCAGCCATTGGGAATGTGAATGAGGACGGCTTCCAGCAAGCCCTTTTTGGTTCCAATCCGGTTCTTTTTAAGGAACCATTGCGGAACCTATTCCTAAGGGCAGTTGAGACCGTCACCACCTCTGGCTTCTCCATTGGGACTGGGTACTTTGATATCCACACTGGGCGTACTTATTATGCAAACCACAAGGGGTATTTCACTGAACAGGCTCTACGAATCCTATATTTTCACAGATGCACCGAGACCAACGATGAGCGCTTTGTTGCCCCTAATACAGCCTTTGGCGAAGTCTTCAAGTACGACGACACCGAGTCGCGAACCAATATTGTGTGCTTGAAGAAACCGGCAGAGGATGTCCCTATTGGTAAAGCCCTTGAAGCCGCCATTAACTCGGAGACGCCCCAATCCGACGATCCGCGCCCTTTGTGCCGGAACAAGATCAACCCTGTTCGCTTCTCTGCTGCTGCTTTGGACGCTTTGATGGGCCAGTACTTTGAATACCCTGCGCCCCCAGCTAACATGCGTAAATTCATGGCTGCAACTTTGTTCTGTCGCGGTACCACCAAGGACTACGCTGCGCCTGAATGGCCTGGTATGGCTCGTACATCGGACAAAGCTTCCTCCATTGTCGCTATTGGTGAAAAACGCAAGAATGCGAATCCTGGGCGTCCCAAGGGATCCAAGAAGCCCAAGCCCATAGTACAAGCCAAGTTGGAGCCCGAGCCCTCTGAGCCTGACTGTGAGCCCTTTGACTATCAGTCACTCATTTTTGATTCTACTTTGCGCGCCATTTATGATCCTCTTGGCGCCACAGTCTACGATGTCGAAGCAGAAAAAGAGGTGAGTGTTGTGCTGCCCAAACTTCAAGGGATAACTTACAGCATTATTGTCAGTTGGCTGCATCAACTGGTCGAAACACGTTTAGAGAAGCGTATGCAACGTCCTTCTGAGCCAATTGAAGATTATGTGGCTTCTATCAATGGGATGATCCGCTCACTGACCCCCGTTAACCGCAGAGCGTTGATTGCCTACATTAAGTCCATGCAGCCGACTGTTGCAGCAGACAATAATGACCCCTTTGACTGCCCACCAGGATTCAGTTTGGATGTGCCTTCGTACGACCCCTCTGACTACGAAAGCCTTAATGACATGGTTTCAGATTTATTTGATAATTAACTGTCTTTTGAATTTCATTTTTCATTTTTCAATGCGCAAGAAGCCAAAATTCAAACCAGTACCCACTAAAGCTATACGCGATCTTCCTGGAGAATTGCGCACCCATATTCTGTCATTTGTAAACCAGACGCCATTCTACCCAAAGCCCTTTTCAATTAAAAGCCCTATTGAGTACAAGGGCTCTGATTTCATGCATGTGAGAGCACCTCCACGCGCGCCGAAAAAGGCATGGCGTAAAACTGCACATGGCGAAGTTACTTTTGGAAAGCGATCGGCTGAAGGCGAGCTAATTACGTACGAGTATGATAAGAAAAGAAAGCGTTAGGTCTTACATTAAGTCTTTTACTCCACGCTTGATCAGGCACAGCTCCTTGTTGATATTCTCAATAAGATCTGCCGCATTCTCCATCAACTGCAGTCTGCCGCTGAGTTGAGCCAATTCACTTAATTCTTGAAGCGACAGAAACATTTCTTCTACGGCAGCGGCTGTTCTCTTCAATAACCCATGGCCACCGCAAGGGCATAGTTTCACTGGTTCAGGACACGGAGAAGGCGACTTGGCATTCATCCATTCCTTACACTCCTGGGTGCATGTACATTCTCTCGAACACTCCATGTCTAAAACAATGAAATTTAAACAAGATAGTATTATTATCAATAATTAAATGTAAGGCTCAGGCTGAATGTCACGCCTTCATTTCCAGGCAATCCCAAATAATCATCCAGCGACATTTTCAGCGGCAGACCGCCTGCGCCCGACGTATCTACAAACACAATGTAGTTTTCGTTTAAATCAACTATGCTACCAACTTGCAAATCAGAGTGTGATATCGAGTACGCGGACCCCGTCTGGAATGGTATTGTCAAGTAATTGGAGTTTGTAGGCTCTCCCACATTAAACGCCTGTGTCGACAATGGCCGCCATACCAACACTATGCCGTACAGATCGTTTCGCGGCGATGAGAAATTAATGCTATACAATTTAAGCACAAGTGCTGTATTCACTGTTTGCTGTGGCAACGCAATCACCCCAGACGGCTTTGTTATATCTATTTGCACAAATCCGCCCATGAAGATATCAGACACCAAGCTTGCTCGCACCGACCCAAAAATTCTTCTTGCCAAGGGCAGAGTCGATTACGTAGGACAGCACACTGCTAATTCAGGCATGAATGCTGTTATCAAGCCTGATGATTATATTGACAGGTACACTGTTTACGAGCGCAGCCCACAACCAACTGGATTCCAGCAATATGAGCCGTACGATGGCACGACTCCCAGTGTCACTAATTACAGGCATACTATGGGATACAATACTTTCCAGCGTGGCGAAGTCCAGCTTGCTGTTCAATCAACAATGCCAATGACTGAGCATGATCCGTTTTGGTGTGGCGGCGAAGAACGCGCAGAGAGTGTTGTACAAAGATTGGACCATCAGATGAAAAAGGCGTCTTTGGCAATTCCCGATTACGACAAGAACAGAATTGGTATTAATGACCCTGAAGTCGTTTGGGATCCGCACCCTATGCCTAATCAGCCTACTGCTGATCCATTTGCACATAAGATTACATTTGTATTGCCTACTAAAAAGTGATCTTATTTATAGCCCATTTCATGGCCTCGCGCTTTCTTCCTAATGATCATGTCCATAAATGGACCTCTTGGCTGCTTGGCTCTCGGTTTGGCATTGTACAGCTGTAAAACGGTTTGACCAACTTCGTTCCATTTTTCTTCCTCTGTGATTGCTTTTTTCTCTCTGTATGGCCAGACAACATAGGGCTGCTTTAAAGACTGTTGCACATGGGGTTCATCAATTGACCAAAGCTGAGTTGCAAATATCTTGTTCGCTTTAGCCTGCTTCTTCTGTACCTTGGCTACTCGCTTCTTTTCCTTCTGAAACTGAGTATGAAAATCCTGTTCTATTTTTTTCCGCATTGTGCTAGGTAAAAATGCAGTATATGAGTCAAATCAACTTATATAATTTCTAAGGCAACTCTTTCTTACTCTTCTTTGTTGTCTTGACCACCTTTGTCGGAACTGGGCGCTCAGACTGCTCTTCTTCCGCTTCCTCCTCATCGCTCAAAGCGGCAGCGCTTTCTTGTTCTTCTTGTGCCGTCTCCTCCACGTCTTCAGCGAGAGCAGGTGTCTCCTTTGGCAACTTGAAAATAAGCCCTGCGTTGCGGTACGTGACTCCATTGACATCGGACACTCCATGGTACGCAGATACCGAGACTGTTGATTCCAGCGGCGTCGTCTGACCCTGATGTGCCAATTCACGCAAGTAATCGATCCAGACATTGGGAGTCTTGTCTTTGCCTTCCTGCAACTTCAGTGTCACACCAACACACTGGCGCATCGTTTGGAACCGCGGCTTTACAGACGGCCCTGTAATCAAAGGCAGCGCATACTTGTTCAGCTTGTCAATATCCCCAAGGCTGAGTTCAACAGGGATCTTGTAATCGCCGTTCTTCTGTACGCCCATATTGATCTGATCCACCATAATACGGCACTTGAGTTTCATTGGAAGCAGCTTTACTGCGGCAGTAGCCGGCTTTGTTCCAAGTGGCGATACGAGGATTGGAGGGCAAAAGAAGTCAAGATCCTTTTGCTGGATACGCGCCGCCAACGCATCTGAAATGAAGTACTGAACCTGCTTGGCCTTGCTCATCCCCCAAAAATCACTCAATGACTTTTGAACTTTTCTTTCAGATTCCCTCATTACATTCCATAATTGTAATTGTTGTGTTTTGGCCCTTTCAGCCCTTTCTTGTTCAATCTCTTTTTTCATCTGCTGTTTCTCCTCATAACTAGTCCCGTCGATGTCATATTGTCCAGGGCCTATTCTATACACTTGTCCCCACACCATCAGCAATTAGTTTTGAAAAATTCGAATTACATAATTTATTTCCTGTTACGTTCCATTGCGGCATGTTTTTCCTGTCTCTCCCTTGCGCCCTTATCAATAAGCCGCTTAGCATGCTTCTTCAGTACATCCTTTGTGTGCACAGTGTACTCACCCTTCTTAATTCCGTTATACGCGTCCTCACCGTGCTTAATTGTCGAATCCAAATGGCGCTCTGCATCCCCAAACCTCCCCTCCTTGATTGCCTTTGCAGTCTTGACTACTTTCTTCACACCCTTGTATGCATGGTAAGCCGTATGGCCCACTTTGCCTGCGATCCCGATTGCTTTCTTCGCATAATGCCCAACACGCAGTTTCTTTGCTGCGTGACCAATAGCTTTTTTGGCTAGTTGTCTAAGTTTACCCATTCACAAACCAAGTGTTGTTTTGTGTTGAAGCGCGTACGCAAAAAATGCCCAAGAAACAGACGCTGAATCCCACGGAGATTAATATCAAGAAGGACGGGAACAAGGGAGTGAGAACAGCGCCATTGACAAGATAAAAAGACAAAGTTATATAATTACTTTTGTTTTGGCTTTGGTCTTTTGTTAACTGCAGAACCAAGTAATGGAGCTAGGCGATCCACAATATCAAATGCACGTTTCACTTCCTTTCTGTTCCCAATTTGCACGTATTTTCTCTTCCCATTGTTGACTGTCATTAAAAGCACATTAATTTGTGGCTCACGCATGTTCATATCCTTGTAAATGTATTCCATAAATTCACCTGGCGACAGTTCCACATGTTCTCCAACTTGACTCTCCACAAACACTCCTATCGGCGTTCCCTCCATTTTTCAACAGTGAACGATTCACATAAATTCATTATTAGTTATAATTCATCTACCATGCCTTCATCTTGGAACGGTTCCATTGCACCCGTCACACTATTGAATCTCGATTTGAGCACCAGGTTCGCATTAAGCACCTTTGTGCCTCTTTCCAGTGTCTTGATTGACTCTCCTCTCCTATCGATCCTGAATGTAAGTCCTTCCGGCACTTCAATTGACACTGGCTTCCCTTCGACAAAGCCTTTGTGCACATTCATATAATCCTCAAATGTCAGTGTCCCCTTCATCGAAAAGCCTTTAGCTGTAAGCTCCACATTGCCATCAGCTGTCTTGTACGCGTAGACTTTAGGTGCAAGTGCAACAAACTCTACTATCGGCACACCCCCAGTCTCGTCTGTCCACTGCCCCAGATCTCCACCCCTAACTACTTCTGGCGGCAAGTCGCGGCCAATATGAATAATTGAATCGGTGTCGCAGTAATTAATGCGGTCACGGCCGAATGCTTTTAATGCCGAAAACAATTTGATGCGTGCGCCTACTGTTGTTGTTGCCGCTATAGCATAGTTCGTAGACCAGTTCTTGATCTCCATTTCCCCGTCGTCTCCTTGATACGCATCTGGATTCCGGCTTACATTTTCGCTGTACACTACCTCTGTCATTGTGTCTGAAACATCGAATGTGTCCTTGATAATATAGTTCCTCAACAGGTCCAGTACTTCCTTGGTGCTAGTAACAAACGCAGTCTGAGGGCGTGCTGATTGCTGACCGAATTTCCCCCATAACGAGTTGAGCATCAATTTAGCAATTGCCCTTTTAGCATCGTTCCTTTTCACCTTGCTAATATCAATATCAATACCGGTTCTTTCCAACACTTCTTTGCGCCATTCTAATTGCTGCCCCACCGTTTCCACAGCAGTCCCGTCATAGAGCGCAACGCCGTCCCAACCACTACTCTCGATCTTGAGTTTCATGAATGCCTGTACATACTCCTTGAACAGCACGGTTGTAGTCTCCTTCCAATGCACAAACCTATGGATCTTAGTAACAATCCATCCATTCTCAAGTGCCATCAAAAGCTCTTTCGAGTGGTACACCTGTTTTGTCTTGGCCTTGAAACTAAATACCAGTCTCTCATTTTCCTTTTCCGGCAGAGGAGCTACATCTACATCGGGTGTGCCTCGAATGTACCGCACATCGACTTCATAGAACCCATACAAATCCCTTAATATCTCCATTACTTCGAGCTGATTCAGTTCATCAAACGTCTCGTCCCATTCAATTATCCCCGACGACTCGCCCTTTGGATATGGGAAATTAGCATTCACCCAAGGGTACATTGAAGTCACGTCACTGTATCCACACTCCTTGTCAGTATACGGCCTGAATACTTCGGTGCGTCCTCCAAACAAGCCGCGTCTAATAAAGTGCATCTCATCTGCGTCCAGTATGTATACGGTGTCCTTCGGCACGTATTTGACGTGGTACACATGGAAACATGCACTGGCAATTGTGAAATATGCGAACGGGTCTGTCCCTGTAAGCTCCTTGAACTCTTTTGAAAATATCTCACATCCCTGTCTGAGCAACACAACGTCTGACAAGCAGTACTCCACAATATCCTTTTTGAAATCGAACCCTTGTTGCTCCTCGTACCATGTGTCAAACTCAGCCTTGCGTTTTCCCAAATCGCCATACAACTCCTTTGCTGGCATCGCTCCTTCATATTCGTAATTCTCAGGCTGATTGAAATCGTATGGAAAGAAGCCTTTACGCAGCTCCTTGATTGCAAATGTCTTGGGGAATGCGGCTAAACCCGTTGATAGGAATGCAAATGAGTCTACGAACCTACGGCCCGCTATTACCAGTGCCTGGATCTTCAAGCCGTTGCGAATACACACATCGATCTTGATCCCATTATTAAATGCCCATCCTAGAATAAAATGGAAATCGTATGCTCTGCCATTATGTGCAATCAATGTCGCGTACTTGTACTTGGTATCATTGAATATCAGCTCACAGAACCTATCTGTCAATGGCTTTGGACTCTCCCAATCACACATCGTTATTGTCTCTTCGCCCGCTGCATCTTGTAAGCACACTACATTGGGAACGTGAGTTTTGCCTTCAGGCATGACCCTACACTCAAAGTCAAAGTAAAACTTAATAGGATCCTCTTTGTATTTCAATGCAGGAAACCAGCACTTCCTTGCTCTCGGGTGCACCTTTTTACATCCTTCACAGTACTTGTCTGTACAGTCATGTAAATACTCCCATTCCGCATAGCTCTCCTTGTACATCTTCACCGTATCCAGTCTGCAATTGCATTTAGTGCATCTCTTGAACACTATACATGTAGGCAATTTCACGAAATGCGATCCGATCTTTTTGCGGTTCAGTGACGTATAATGGCCAAGCGCACATCCCAGTAAATCAAAAGTACAATTGCATGCCTTGCACTTGATAGGGTTCGAAGTCAAATCCAGGTCTGTATACCGAGCCAGCTCATTGCTTTCATTGACACGGCACAAATCATCGCACTGCGGCAGGCATTTAGCGTATGTGTTGTACCCTTCAGACCTCTTTCTGACCGAGTGCAAGTACAGCTGTTTAGAACTCTCGAACCCGTGATGGCACCGCCTACATACTTCGATGTGCTGAATAGCGTCCTCATGAACGATATTGCAATTGGGACACATCCGCGCATAGTACTCGATATTATTTGCATCGCCGTCCTTGAGTATGGGCATGCCTCTCGGAGGTGCTACCAAATTGGCTTTACGTACATCCTTGCCTGAAAACGCCTTTCTCAAATTCACTATTGGCAGCATATGATTCTCATAAACAAGGACATTAATCGTCGAGTTGCCCACTGTGTTCAGTGAAAGTGTCTGCTTCAAACTGCCAAAATCCGTCAGCTCAAACACCGTTATACGAATACCAGCCCACTCTGCAAACTGTTCCATGCACTCCCTTGAAATACATCCGTCAACTGATACGATGCGTGCAGCCGTCATAACTTGCTCCACCAGCTCTTTTTCCTTTGGGCCATTATGCCACTTTGTACCCGCTGTGTACTTGTTGAACATTGTTATTGGCGCTATCCGCGATACGTTAGTGAGCCACGAGCCTTGTCCTTCAATGCGGTCCTGATTAGCTTGGGCAATTATGAATGCCTCAATTGCACACTGACGAGCTGTTGGTCGAGCCAGTACTACTTTAGCCTTTACATAGAGCGCAAGAAAACTATCGGGGTCCATTTTGAATTCTGGGCATGCTACTCCCCCAACTCCGCGCACTCGTTCCCTTGGTGCACCCCTCAATGTCTTGCTGCGAATGATGTTAATTCCTATTGAGAACTCGCCATTAGCATTCCGCATTATACGGTCATCGTACCTCTCTATCAACAGCGCCAGCTCATCGAGCATATTGGCATACTGCGCCGCAGGATAGAAAGCTGTAGCTACTCTGTACGGCTGAAAGCCCTGACTCCGTGCTCTGAACTCTGCCTGGATATAATCGCCGGTACTGAATTGCAGACGGCTCATTTCCGCTTGCAAGAAATTGGCAAACGCCCTGCCTCCTCTTATGAAATCAATTGCCCCTTCATTCAGCCGATTGATACGGATCTGGACACGCTCGACTCTGAATGCATCTTCTGTCGAAGCAGGTGTAGCCGGCGCAGCAATATCAAAATTATATGCAGCGCCCTGACCGCGTTCCCTGCGCAGAAACTGGTTGCCTACTCTGTATCGCTTTAATGTCCCAAGCGCATACTCACGTTGTGGCACGACGCGCACAGCCCCTTCCTGTTCGAATTCAAGCGAAGCTCTATTAATAAACTCCATTCGAAATATAAAAAATGACTGATTTTATTACCGAAAATAATTAATATTTGATATATGTAATTAGTTTTTCATTGTTTGAGATGAGTGACAGTGAAAGACGTCTTCGTATTCTGAGTGCTGCATCTCGCATCGCCCAGTGTCTTCCTAAAGTTATGGTCAGCACCCCTGATCTCGCTATGCAGTGTCTTGTTAAAGGATGCTCCCAACCTGCCTTTTTGATTAATGGGGATATCCGTCATTTCTACTGCGACACACACAAGAGCTGGCTGACTTCTGGCGGGCTCGTTGTTGAGCCGAAAACTGGTGTTATTTGTGAAGACGACAGTACCAAGATCAGGGCGCGGTGGGTCGAGACTCTTGATTACTGGGAGACTATGAACAAGAGCGATATAGATTGGACTTATGAGTAATTAACAATCTAGTTCCTCAATCTTACTTGGCTTTGTGAACAGCACTGCCTCCTTCACGATCCCGTCTTGCATAAACTCCATGCTCTGAATCCCCACATTTTCGCCTCCGTGCGTTACTGGAGCGCGGTAGCCTAGTTTCTCATGGTACTCCTTTTCTGCTTTCATTTGGTCGCCTATTTTTCCCAGCTCTTCAGTCATCTTTACCAGCTCTGGGTCTACTGCTTTCCCATTCCCACAATCACATACGGGAGGGTCGCATGCCTTGCCACATGAAGCACAATAAAACACAGTGCGTACCATAGGGCGTCTAGCGAAGCATGAGCAGTTCTGGCCAATACGTTTCCATCCTGCACACCAGTCACAGCGCTCTATTTTCCTCAGACGCGTCATACGAACAACACAGAATGGAATAATTAATTAATTGTCGTAATAAAATTTATGTTTTACAGCTCAATTAACTCGAAATCGTCTTCGTTCACATTGCATGACTGTGAGATACACGTCTTTGAAATATAGTCAAAGTTCCCCAGAGACACTAGGCGCGAACCTCTCTTCATTACCTTGATGTGTGTAGTATTCGCATCAAGAAGTTGGGCTGCAAAAACAGTAGGTCTGCTTATTGTAAAGCTCTTACCTCCAAACTTCAGCGTAAGTGTTGTACCTACATAAGGACTTATGAGGCATGCATTGTCGCCCTCATTGATTTTTGTGAGTTGAACCTGGCTTGGAAGCGGGCCCTGGCCAATTTCAGAAGACATGAAACGATAATTGTCTTATACAGCAAAATTAATTAATCCTTGTAATGAGCCAAAATAGTTATTCATTATCAGAATGAGTATTGTAATACAAACGCACGGCGGGGCAGTAGATTTAGGTGCTGAAACAGACCCCTGGGTAATTGCATTTACCTCCAATAACAGCAAGCACAACCCCGATCGTTGCTATAAATGTGGGCGCATATGGGACTCACACATGCTCACTACTACTGGCGACAATCGTATGAAATTCACTTGTGGCATAAAGGATCTCTCTGTGTGCAGCGTATGCAGTAACACAAAACCTGATGGGCTGCCTCTCTACTGCGTACATAACATCAAGTTTTCAGATACCTGCAAGAATTGCCATGCGTACCATACCTTCTGCCCATTTTGTGGGAGTACTGCAAACTGCTTCGGAGACATTGGGTGTATATTGATGCTTATGTATGGCGATATGCACAGCACACCTGACAAGACGCCCAAGCGCAAAGCTGAAGAGGGTATTGATGTAGTCAATTTCAATCCGCCCAGCTTCAAGTTTTTCAAAGGAGATGTAATGATTTAATTTATCAGTTATTTTCAATGGAGGGAAGCAGTCACCTTTATGATCCGTTCACTGAAGATATCAAGAACCCTAGAGAGCACTATCTCATGATCATCGCTGCTAACAAGCGCTACTACGAAGAACTACTCAAGAAACAAAGCAAAACTCGTAATTAAACATAATCTACTATCTCTGCTCCCTTTGGCGCCGGCTCATTCCCACACAGTGCACAGAATCCATAGGGCTCACTCGCATCCATGTCTTCCTCCGAAGCCACCCATCTCCCTCCACAGCAGCATCTCTTCTTGGTATTCACCTTGCCGTTCCCACACTCCGAGCACCATGTCACTCCATTGTTCTCAGGGTCACCCTCCACTAAGTCGCCCTCGCACCTTTCCCAATCATCCGAATTGAACCCTTCCTCTTGACACTTGGCTCTCTTTGGCCCCTTCTTAATGCACTCCTCCAGCCCATGCACCACCTCATCCCCATACAGTCTGGCCTCCATAAAGCCCCTGCACTTGCACTCGTATTTAACCCTCTTACTTAATGGCTCATCAGTATTCGCTAACAGCGCCATTGACAGCGGGCCGCATTCCACTACTTCACAGCCCTCGCACACATCTTTAGGCAGGAACCTTGATATTATTGGGTAGTCTATCATATTCCTAAGCTCTTTGATCGGTATTTTATCCCCCATACAAGTCTTCACGTGTCCAGTTCCACTCATCCCTCAGGTAACTTTTACCCTCCCTCGCCGCGCCCCCATACTGGCATTACTTTTCATAATTAATTTATGTAACGGTAATACTTGCTCCGCACGCACCATTTATAGTTTTGATAACATCAGCTGATTTTCAGCCAATCGGAACCAATCGTTGGCGAGGAACGAGCCAATCAAACACGAAGTGGTAAGGTAATGATTATACAATAATCTCCTTCTCATTTTTT
>Ga0213922_1000242_pt1 | contig 31887 bp, 42 predicted proteins | sample McNCre2917MG_FD_165060 | JGI IMG/M metagenome (GOLD analysis project Ga0213922, IMG submission 165060) | Freshwater microbial communities from McNutts Creek, Athens, Georgia, United States - 29-17 MG | ecosystem: Environmental > Aquatic > Freshwater > Creek | place: USA: Georgia | collected... | reverse complement strand
ATTGAAAATGAAGTTCTTCGACTTCCCCTACTTCTGAATAAGCCCATGTAGCACAATCCATCATTGGTTGCGTTGGTTTTTGATTAAACGTAATAGTAAAACATCCCTTGTGGTCATGCACAGAATGAACAGCTGAGTGTATGCAGTGCATTGGACTACCAACCTTGAATGCATACCAACTCATCCACTCTTCAAGACGATCTAATCTCCACGGCTCATCTTCATCGCCTCGATATGCAGTCAGGTCTACTTTAAATTTCGTTCTCATTCTCTTATCTCCTTGGCATCGTTTACTACACGGTCGGCATACTCCCTAGAGCGTGTAACCAGATAGGCTGCGTACCAGAGTACCTTTAGCCTGTCCTGCTCTTGTTGCCCTTTATGCTCTTGGCGCTGTAGGTACTTGAGGATGGAGCCAGATACAAAGTCCAGGTTCCAATCTTCGATTACCGCCAAGGCATCCAGAGTGCCGACCGTGTAGTGGTTCCTCATTAGTCCTCGAATGGATCGGTGATGTCAGCGGTAGGTACAGCCTTGCGTAGTAGCTTTGTAGCTGCAACCTTTACAGGCTTCACGGTTTCGATTACATTAGTAAGCTCGCCGTTCATTTTCTGGCGAGTGCCAACAACAACTTGCCATGGTTTTGCTTTGAGTGCTGGTAGATCAAGGTTGCTATAAGCATCCATGGTCATACGACCAACCATTCCATCAAGCAGGATTGTCAGTTTGGCTTTGTCATTCCCATACGTGGTTTTCGTATATTGAATAAACCGGAATGGTTGCCCGTCATCATCGCCGACTTCTGTGGTTTCAAATACCCACTTTAGATTAGGCTCCATCACGTTTGGATCATCAAAGCTTTTGCTCTGTACCGCTCCCACATAAACGAGAGCGCAAGCGTAAATACCTGCTTCAGCTGTGCTGTACTTCTTGCCACTTCCTTCACTGAAGGTCGTGTGCTGTGCAAAAAATCCCATAGATTACTCCTTGGGCTACCGCCCGTCACTTGGCACTATTGCCACACAACTATATACCCACAAAGCGGATATTGTCAAACCTATATTTTAGACGGTACAGAGTTGCCGCCTCCACCGAATAATGAGCATCAGTACACCCACCCTAAGTGGGTGCTACTGATTGCTCATAGGGGGATTCTAAGGGGGATTTATTCTAACGGTACTTAAGTACTACTCTTAAGTGTACCGATTTTTGTACCGTTAGATTTAGCCCACTTTTACCCACGGACTCCGTACAAACTTAGGGTCGATTCTGCGTATCAAACCTTGGTCTTTCATCGTCTCTAGGAATGCCAAAGCCACCTGTTTATTACCTCCAATGATGACTGCAAGAGCATTACCCGACATCTTCTCATTCTGATCTAGCGCATCCAAGACACGCTCTATCAGCTGTTGTTCTTTGGTAGCCTCCGCACCACCGACACAATGCTTCAAACGCATCATGCCGTCCTGGTCAGTAACGATTTGATATGACACCTCCACAAAGTCCTCTTCGCCTATATGGCGTTGTTTAGTGGTCTTCATGGTATAGATGCCATCCTTGTGTTCTACCGTTGCCACAAGGTCAGCTTGAGCTGCAATCTCACCCGCTCCACGCATAGCCTCGTGAGCCACAGGACCGGCGTGTATGCCCTTCTTGTGATGGTGTAGGGCAATGATGGCAGCACCTGATTCGTTGATGCCCTTCATCCGATCATAGAGCTTAGCCATGTCGGTGTTGCTATTCTCATCGTAACCATGTACACGCACGAAAGTATCAAGAATCACAATCTGAATCTGATGGTCTTTGACGTACTGCACGATGTCTGCCAAGTGTTCAGCGTTATCTAGTTTCACCATCTGCTTCTGCATAATGTGAACATTCTCGCAAGCGCCATGAGATAGTTTGAAGAACCGCTGAAAGAATCGACCAATGCCCATCTCTTCATTGATGTAGAGAATGTTGCACTTTGTAACAGATAGGCAACCCATCCATAGAGAGCCTTCGTTACAAGCCCGTACAAGGTCAACAGCAATCCACGATTTACCTCCTCCGGGTGGAGCCGTGATGAAGTGCATCCCGCCCTTTGTGATTAGATTCTCAACTAACCACTGAGCATCATCCGCAGCTGATGCCGCTTCACAGAACTGTTGCCAGTTCATAAACTCCAGTTTGCGCTTAGGTTCTACAGGCTTTTCAAGTTCAGCTCGGAGCATGGCGGGTGTCAACGGTGGCAGGTCGGAATCTTTCCAATCCACCCACGCTCTACCGGCTTTCTCCAATACCTCGTATTCCTCCATCGGTGGATCACAATAGGTACGGTTCCAGTGCTGAATACCAGCAATGGCAAAGTTATAGTCAAGCCGTGTGGAGCGATAGTAACCGACACAAGCTGTCAGGGCGTTATCTCTGCCACCGTATGGGCCTCCGCCTTCTGGGTGTCTCTGCATCAGCTTTGCAAGCGTTCCATCATCGGAACTGTAGCCTGTAATCTCACCACGCTCTGCCCGTGGTCTACGCTTCGGAGTAGCGTCTAACTCATCAAACCATTCATCTGCCAAAGTAATGCTCCATAATCTCCGGCAGGTCTGCTCGGACGATATCCAAAAGGAATGACCATCGTGCATCAGATTTGCTTTTTACGCAAGCCTGCTCGAGTTCGAGGAAGAAAGTATCAAGGCATCCAGTGTAACGACCGGAAGCATGGCGAATCATTGGAATTGCGTGTCCAAGCTCGCCAGCCTTGGCAGATGCAAGCAGAGCATCTAACCGCTCATCGCCGAACGTCTCAACTAACAAGGATTGCTTGTATGTTGGTTTGATGCCTCCACCCTTGAGCATCGTTACGGCTTTAGGATTGTCTGCGTCCTTCCAGTTTAGAGTTCCAGGCACTCGCAGGATGCGATCTAGATTCGAGACGTTATCAGTACCGGGTAGAAGTTTGTCTGCAAAGTCACGGATGCGGTATTCAAGCGTGGTGCGCTCTCTTGCTGACTTGCAAAGCTTCGGAGTGGTTAGAATCTTGTACCCGTGCCAGCCATTACCCGTGCTAATAACAATGTCGCAGTCATCAAGTATTTCTTTACAACTGCCCGGAACCTTGGAATCTAGATCTACCCAGACTGTGCCAACCTGCTCGATTGCATCTTTGCCCAGCTTGCGCCCTGGACCTTCAGGAGCAACCCTTGGACATACGCCTACATAAACATCATAGCCACGCATTGCAAGGCTGATGATGTGCTGGCTCAGTGCTTGCCCGGCTTCTCCTTTTAGGCATTCAGGGAGCCTGTAGGTAGTCCGATTAGCGTGGGGCTTGTGCTTGGATAGCGGACGGATTTCAATGAAGCCGTCTGAGTACGGCTTGAATAGATGCCGTAAAAAGGCGATAGCCTGAACGGCATCAGTGGCAGGAAGTGCCATGATGTGTACCTATGTTTTCCTTCAAGATACCTACCTCAGGGAACCCCCGGGGATCAGCCGGGGGCTGGCAAAGCCAAACCTTGAAGGATAGGTTCACCTACATTATACACCAAACGCAAAACCCGCTCAGGTGAGTGTGAGCGGGTTGCATACTTGAACCCTGCAAGAATCAAGCAGCCGATTAGATCGACAATGCATTATACATCAAAAGCAAAACCGCCCAGTACTTGCAATACTAGGCGGCTCTATAAGGTTTGGGAAAATCTCCCTGTTTTACCAACGGGAAATATATACCACGAATTATATCCCAGCGTCAAATCCAATATGATCGGCTATTGCTTTAACGGCATCATGCCAAGAATAGGCAACCACAAAAGAATACCCGTACGGTAGCAATGCATCACGGAAGGATACCTGCCCCGGTGTTAGCCTACCTTTACCAGCCTTCATCTCGACAAAGAGCCCCGGCGCTGGACAAGGTAGGAAGATGTCCCACACACCTGCACGAACACCCATAGCTTTGAACTTAGCAGCTGTACGGATGTCCCTATGCCCACCGTTAGGGCAGTGGTACAAGGTAGACAGTTCTGGATGCTTTGATTCCATCAGGCGTACCCAAGTTATCAAGGCGATTTGTTCTCGGTCTTCAAGATGTTTCAAGGTTCTTCCTCAACTCAGCGATTGCCTCTGCAAGCCTCTGTTTGACGATTACAGCGGGTAAACGGTAACGGCTGGCTATCATGTGGATTGTCTGCGGTACACGACCATCTAAGCCAAGATGCAACACAACCATTTGCCGAGTCTCGTCATCCAGCCGAGAAAGGTGATCCATGGCGCTTCCTTCCTCCACACTTTCGAGGTACTCATCCTCTGCGCTCTGGGTTGTCCCGAAAACGGCAGACTCGTACAGCACAAGGTCAGTCCCTTGGATACCGTGATGCATTGATACAGGCTCCAAGCCGTGAGCTGTCCTGCACATCTCGATAGTCTCTATGGTCATGCCAGAGCGTTCGGACAGTTCAGCGTCTGTAGGTGGTCTGCCTAGATCCAGTTCTAGTAGGACATAGAATCTGCGCAGCTTGTGCCATTTGACCACTGCGTGTTCTGCTATACGGATGGTTCGCAAATAGTTTGATTGGTAGCGTCTCAGCTTCTGGTAGATCCACGGGTGAGCATAAGTACTAAACCTTAGCCCTCGTTCAGGCTCCCACTTTTCTATTGCTCTTATAACGCCTTCGACGCAGTACTGGCAGGCATCCACAAAGTGTTCTTTATGCTTGATGACCTTGCAAACATCCCTGATAAAGCCCATGTTATGACGCACCAAGGCATCAAGACATTCTGTCTGCATAATGCCGTGCTTCCATCCAGAGTGAAGTAATACCATCTCATCGTGAGACAGCAAACGCTCCGGTGTCCTTTGTAAGGTCCGGAGCGTCTGTCTAATAGTTGTCCTACTCGGTGTCACTTAACTCCATTGGCTTTGAGCATCGCTGGTTTGGTCTCCCACTCATACTGCATGGCTTCGTTAGTTGCACTCACGAAAGCCAAGAACAGAAGGAAGCAAAGCACGGTAATGGCTCCAGCCTTCAGAGCATCACGCATATACTTTTTCTTAGCAAGGTATGCAGCTCGATTCGCTTCCAGCGCATATTGTCTTTGGCGCTCTGCCTCTGCCTGCTCCTGCTGGTCCTTCCACTCAGCCAAACGGCAAGCTGTGCAAACCTGATCGGTATCGTTTACGCCTTGAGCGCATTCATTACATCGTCTCATCTTCTTATCTCCTAACTGTCCCTAACTTATTCGCCCGGTTGTTCCGGTGTCTCTGGTGCTTTACCTTTGCGGAGTGTCCTTCGCAGCATCAACTGCTTTGATAGTTCCGCTGGATCCATATCCATCGCTTCTGCGAGCTTGAGAAGGCTGGTATCACCCGGAGCCTTTTTGCCTGTCATGTAGTCACTGATACGTGGCTGGGTAAAACCAGTCCTACGTGCCAGCTCCTGTTGTGTTATTCCTCTAATCATGGAATCTATATACCACAAGAATATATTAGCCTGTCAATCCCTTGACATATATATATTCTAGATGTATATTCAATACATGAATACCGACAACCTTACGACAGCTGAAATCAACTTTGTAAAGAATATGCTATCTGGATTGACCAATGAGCAGATCATCGCAGACCAGACATCAAAGACAACCAAAAACAGTATGGACAATGCAAACAACATAATGTTGAACATGGGTTATGTGTGGGGATGGACAGCAGGACGTTCAAAAACACGAGCACTGTTTCTAAATAATAAGTCAAACTACACACTGCATCGTGAACTAATGAGCAAGTATCAATCTGAAAACGTGATGCAGTTGCTATGGTGCCCTGAACGAATGGCAAGCAATGAATATGAACTCAAGGTAGAGCGCAACACCAAGCGGTCTTACATCAAGGTAGCAAGCCAACTAGTAGAGCGTGGATTGCTAGAAGGCGCTCTGATAGTGACAATCAACAAAGGTGAAGGAATCGCAGAAGCCCTGATTGAAATCAGGAACCGATAGAAAGGACAAGCCCCCGAAAGGGGGCAGGGAGATAAGAGATGACTATTAGAGCAGACGAATGGCTGGAAGTTGAGATTCCAGAAGAGCTGATGGAAGAAGTAGAGTACTACTCAGACCGTGGACACGGTTACAAGTGCGGCTCAGTGTACGAGCTGAAGGTAGAACAAACCGTAGATTACATCATGGCAAACCCTACATCTGAACTTGCCAAGAACTGCGAAGAAGAATACGGCGAAGACATCACCAACCGTGAAGCACTTATCCGCCATATCAACTACATCAATCAAAGAATGGGAGAAGAGATTTGAAGACATCAGAAAGCATCACGGGCATCGCCCCTGCGCTCATCAAAGCGCAAGGGGAGATGTCAGGCATCGCAAAGGAAGGCAACAACCCAGCCTTTAGATCTAAGTACGTCACACTTGACAGCATCCTTGATACCATCCGACCTGTGCTTACAAAGCATGGTTTGATGCTCAGTCAGGGAATCACGTCACAAAGCGTCACAGAAGACAAAGTAACAGCGATAGAGGTTGAGTCACGCATTATCCATGCAAGCGGTGAATGGGTCGCACAGAGCGTTGTAGTGCCCATCACAAAGCATGATGCTCACGGTTTCGGTTCTGCGCTTACCTACGGTAGGCGATACTCGGTATCGTCCCTGTTGGCTATCTCAGCTGATGAGGATGATGATGGCAACGCAGCTACAAACACTCTGCCACGAGGACCACACGGAAACATCGTGATAGGTGAACCGATCAAGCCCAGAGGTTTACAGCGTTGAGGTTTGGGGAAGTATACGTCAGGCTCTTGGAAGGCATGAGCATTAGGCGCAAAGGATGGGAGCCGGGCACTTATGTCCGGTTCTCAGACATTGGGGAGAAATGCCTGGTTATGTATCGTGCAAGCGGTAACCGACACTGCTGGACTCCAGCGGTAGAGGATCTATACAACAAGGACATCCAAGCACTCAGGGAAGATTGGGAGGTTATAAGGTAAATGGGATTTGATGTAATCAACGGTGAGTTGTTTGATGAAGAGACAGGCGAATATGCTGGTCCAGCATCAGGCTGGATAACAGGTGAAGAATCACCAGAAGAGTTAGCCCTGCTGGTCATGCGGAAGCGTATGGATATTGAGGCGAGCATCCAAGCAGAGAAAGATAAACTTGATGCAATCACCAACAACATGATCAAACTGATCGGCAAGCACATGGCACGGCTCGAATGGCTAGAGCGTCAGTACAACGACAAGCTGCACGACTACGCACTGAGCCAGTTACCACGCAAAGCCGACGGCTCCTTGAAGGTCAAGACTTGGACTTGTCCATTTGGCTCTGTTTCCTTCAGGACTGTAGCCGAGCGTGTCAAGGTTGTAGACGAGGAAGAGACCGTGGCATGGCTGATGGAACATAACCCGGAAGCAGTCAAGACAAAGCACACTGTGCTGGTTAGCAAACTCAGTGACCATGCACTTGACAATGCACCGGGGCTTGATCTAATACCAGCATCCGAATCGGTCACCATAAAAACTATTTGACAAACTATCCGCACTGGGTGTATATTCCTAGTGCGGATATATACCGCAGGGAGATAAGTAATGGAAGTTATTGAGAACGTGTACACGATGGAGCGACTGGAAGCAGTCCTCCGCAAAGACCACACAACCTTTGAGAGCATCGAGCTTGACTTTGATGCAATGTGGAGCGAGCAGGCAGGCGGCTGGATCTACACTCGCAAGATTACCGTAGCCATCCACAACCTCCGCCGTACGCTCTGGTTCAAGACCTGCAAAGGCAATCTGCTTGATGTGACCTACAGCAGTGGTGGAGTAGATATCTTTATTAGTGTAGATCAGTTCACGATGGGCGCTCCAGATGATTGGGAAATCCGTAAGTGGATTGGCGAGATGGCAAGTCAGTTGATGCCGTAGAATAAAGCACTGCGATGGAGCCAATCTATCAAAGGTGCAAAGACAGAAAGACCATCTGTGCTTAGTCCCGTAGATTCGGATGAAGACTAAGATTTCAGATGGTCTTTTTGTATTAGATTCTAAGCGAACTATGTACGATGGTTTCTCGCATCTTATGCTTTTGACAATCTTCAACCGTGAGCTCGAGCATCATGCCACCTTTCGGCAATGCACTGCCATCCATCAAAGCACCGTAATTATCTTTGCGTCCATGCTCCATTAGATATTCTGGTGTTGTACCTTGATAAGTATCCATGTAAGCACCAGTTCTAATCGTTAGAACATCCTTGGACGAAACTCGATTTTCGGCTCTTACCTTGCCCGAATCAAATACGATTTTGCTATCTCGTCCAGCCTGCTTGTTGTGAGTATGACCACGCCAGATAGCATCTACACCCTCAAGCCACATCTGCGCCCGGCTAAAAGTGATTGCACCTTTGGTCACTGGAGCGCCTCCACCAGCACCGTGATGGTAATGGATGACATAATGTCCACACGCCCTTGATGTATTGCCTTGACAGAGCGGAAACTTCAGATGCAAGAAACCATGATACCCACCGTAATAGATCGGCTTACCGGAGTCTCTGGCTAAAAGAATACACAGATGTTTAACCGGCTCAATATGATGATATCTAGCAACCGAATCATCATGGTTGCCATCTCCAATCATCAATATACGATGAGCATACGGACTAAGTATTTCGGCTGCCCATCTAATCGATTCACCGATCATGTCATCGCCAGCACTGTACATTCTTGGGTGAAGGTTGTTGGCTCGGTATCGCTTCCTGTCTCCCGGAAGGATAGCATCAAAAACATCGCCATTGATAGCAATCAAAGCGTCTTCAGCTTCCGCTCGTTTTAGTTCGGATTCAATGAGTTTATAGTCGGTATGGAGTGAACCAATGTGTAGGTCACTCATGAGTTGCAGTCGCAGCGTAGAACCGCAGATATGCTCAATAACTGTCATTGGCGTTGGTCTCCTTATGGTTTATATCCCACAAGGAGAAAAACAAAATCAACGCATTTGTAATTGTCAACTTGTAAGGATTTTTTACAAGTTGAACTCTTTCCATTATGGAAACAGTTCTAGTGGTTGTTTCCAAAATGGAACATACCACTCTGGGTGTATATCAAAAGTCCACCGCTACAAAGCCACCGTTTGCTCCAAGCTCGTGCCATGCCCTAACCTTGCGAAAGACTCCATCGCCATCCCGTTCTACCTTGTCCTCGTCCTCAGCTTCTGGGCTGGTGTTGCCTTCCACCGTGTAGACCCCCCACGGGAATACTCCAGTCACAATACCGATATGAGCAAGGCGGTTTAGCGGAGCAAACCAGAAGCAACACAAATCGCCTATCCTGACTTTTGTATAGTCCGCTTTGGCTTCCGATGCTGGCAACCAGTTCTTGGTTTTTCGTGCCCAGTTTCCAAAGTCTGGACAGTATGCCGAGCGTGGAAAGTCAGCAGGTATTTCAAGGGCTAGATCGTGTCCAGCATTGCGTAAGCGATAGACCACGAAAGCAGCACACCAAGGGCTACCGGGTGGCACTGGAGGGATGCAGGCTTTCTGGTAGGTCTCAACTGCTTTGCCTGCGTTGTTACCTACTTCCTGGACTCCAATATTGTCTAATGCTTCCTTAGCTGCCCTAAGTGCGATTGGTCTATTCATAGCGATATACTCCATTTGTCGAACCTTATCTCCCGACACGGTGGGCAGTCCTTCTGCATCTCAACTGCCCACCATCCCTTTAGCTGAATGTCTCTCCATCATCAATGCTGATCAGCTGAGTGATACCCCCAGTGTTGTTGTGGTAGTACAAGAACCAAGTACCTAACCTCCAACTGATAGCAGTCTGGTCATTGTTCACGCCACCAGAGACAATCACACTTGATGCCGTGATGATGTTGCCTTGTGGGTCATAGATGACACGGCTAAGGTCACCACCAGATGTTCGGAAAGCCACGATCCGCTTACCCATTGGATTGATTGCAACGCTCGGATGGGTCCCACCTGCGTCTACTACAACTGCCATTGATACGGTCACTCCTTCGTCGTCTGTGTAGTAAGACTCTAAACCACCGCTTGATTGTTTCTCACCGATGATATATAGCCGCCCTATGGCGCTCGTCGGATCATAGGCAATGGCTACACAATCCATCCCGGTAATCGGTGTAGTTACATCAACGTAGTTTGTGCCAGAAGGTCCATCGGCAAAGTGTAGGACGATGGTATGACTTTCGACATTGGCATAACAGAGCCGCTGATTCTTCGCTACGTCAGATGACAGACAGGCTCCAGCTGCCGTAAGCATTCTGAACCAAGATCGGAATCGGTGGCTCGTGTGAAGCGGATTGATGCCGATGGTATTAGATGATTCAACGGCATTGTGATTGCTTTCGCCAAGTCCCCAGGGACTTGATGTGTAGTAGCGTCCTTCAGCATCAAGGCTGGAATCTGTGCCTCGGTTGGCTCCTGTGCTGGCAAGTTTTAGATCTACGGTTCCAGAGGCGGCAGGGTCTCCAGCACTATCAAGCAAAGCACCATGAGCAATACCACGGAGCAGACTTCCAGCCGGTAAATACAATCCGCTATCTGTCCCGCCGTTGACATCAAACGGGTCATTGAGATCCGGTGGAAAGTTACCATTGATGCGGTCAAAGAGCGTCTGAGCTGTAATCGTGCCTTGTGCTAACTGATGCCCGTATGCAAAGTCTGTACCGCTTGTGGCATTGGGCGTGGCTAGAATACCACCACCTCTGAGCCATGTACTGTAGCCTGTGTAACCGTTCAGGAAACAATCCCTAAGCGGTGGCTGGCTAACCGAACAGGTAGCACCAGATGGATACGGTACGGAGTTGGTAGCTGCCCAGCCGGGATGCCTGACAATGCTGTTGTCTGATGCGTTTATCTGGTCACACAGCTCGGATATCGTTACTGGATCTACAGTGTACGACGTTACCCCTGTAGCACCGCCTACGGTCTTGCTCCACCAAACATCGGACTCCTCCTCCGTCCTGCCGTCCCTGTCCTGTTGCCAGAAACGCCTGCCGTAGTAGTAGGTGGTTGTGTCTGCCTCTGAAACGATGGCAGGAGTAATGCGTTCAAACTGAGCGGTAAATGAATCTGGGCAGTAGGTAGAATCCGTGTTCGTGTACTTCAGCGTGGTTGTACCAATATCAATCAGTCCGCTTTGTACCCGTAAACGCTGGCAGGAAGTAACGCCCCAGTAAGCCGAATCAACGCTTTCACTTCCTGCGTAGCTTGTGCTTGATGTGTTCTTTCGAGGGTACGGGTTGTCCTTGTCATCGGTTGCTGGCAGACTTCCAAGGCTCCAGACATCAGGAGAGCATAGGTCTAGTGTAACGGTACTGTAGGAGGTCGTAGGAGCCACAACCTGCCATCTTTTAGTGTTGCCGTGGTAATCGGTCAGTTCGATGTAACCAGATTGATTTGTGCCTGATTGCGCCTTGATTTGAATAGCCAGATATCGGTATCCCGACATCCCCTCATATGGTGTATATGTTCGATCGTTGCCTGTTCCCGCTATGCTTCGATTATTAGTATCCGCTATGCTCCAGCCATTGAATCGCCAACCACGAAACAGCACTCTATTGTCAGTGCTTGAGTCTCCGTTTGCAGTTAGACTCGCAGCAGTCAGTTCCGCATTGATGTATGGCGGTACACCGTTCAATGCAGTTGTCAGACTATTAGTGCCAGATGACGTAACGATGGTAGATGCGAAAGAGTATTTGTAGAGCGTGTCAGAGCCACTGATTGATCCAGTTCCAGTAATATCCCGATAGCCTAAAGTCTCATAGTCAAACCCTGTCACACGCATTGTCAGACTGTTGGGATAGGCTCCCTCCCAAGCTCGTATCCTACTGGTAAGACTCACAGGAGCGGCTAGTCGTGCAGATGATGTCAGGCTAACTGTAGTCTGCTCGGTTGCATATGATGTTCCACTCGTTGACCAGTTCCCAGCGGTCTGCCGATCATAAGAATGCGAATGTGTAGCCTGATATGGAGTGACACCGTTCACCTTTATATTTGTGATTGATGCGGATGCTGTGCCTGTATCTTCGCAGGTTTGATTTAGACCAGCAGTAAAGTCATGCGTGGCAATAGCCCCACCACTACTACCAACCGTCCCTGTGGCTGTTGTAGCGGTTCCTGCGAGGGTTAGCGTAGCCGTGCAGGTTGCTGATGGTTTGGCTTGTTCATAGACATCATAAGTCGTATATGGTGGAAACTGCGTAGGAGCTGAACTGATTGAATATGCCGCCTCGCTGATGTTCCATAGAATGTTTGTGTTTACGCTTGCTGACCAACTACCTGTGATTGTTCCAGAGATATCAAGATAATCAACAGTGGGTGTGCCAGATGCAACGACGATGGTATTACTTGCGGTTTGCCCGTTACCATTTGATACGCTTACCGACAAAAGGATTTGATATGACCATGGGTTCCCTGGGCGAGCTCTAGGCGTGTTGGTCATACTCATTGACCATGTACCAGACCATCCCATATGACCATCAATAGATCCGTCAACTTTACCAACTTGAAGCGTAAAAGGAATCAAGTTAGTAGGATATACCGTCCATGTCCAAGCAATAGAAATATCAGCCGCACTGGTCGCCGTCCGGCTAACGTCAAGGTATGGCATGGCTAGACTTTCTGCCCACGATACACGGCTTTGCGTACACTGAAACCGGATGTCTGCTCGGTTACAAAGTCAATCGTCGGGATGCCGATAATACGATAGTCACCCTTTGTGGTTGTGCCGTCGGGCTCCATAATCCGAACAACATCACCAAGCCAGAGCGGTCGGTTGTTACTGCTCAAAACTAAAAAGTCAGACTCCCACTCAATGAGAATGCGTCCTGTTGTCAAGCGATCATAGAGAATGTCGCAAGCCTGATCTACAGCATCCTGTGTGGTTAGTGCTGGATCTCTTAGTTGATATGGTACGGGTCTGCCTCTCCAGTTGTACGGTCTCGATGCTGGTGCAGTGCTTGCAGTTTCAGCAGCCGAATCAACACGGCTCTTTGTTATAAACAATCCGGTTGCCGGGTCTTGTCCAACAACCTGCACCTGTGTTGCTTCCGGTGTCTCGTAATGGCTGGACATTCTACGCACCACACGCTTAGGTCGTAGCACTTCCGCTACACCTGCCGTGGTTGCTGTTGCAATGCTTTGGTATAGCGTTATTACCGGAGTGATTGAAGCGTTAGGCGTATCCTGCCAGACGTACAGGTAACCGCTTGTGGTCGGCATCCATCCCGTAATCCAGTTAGCGTAGTAGTCGTTTTTCAGCTTATCAATATAACCGCCGACTGTATCGAAAAAGTCAGGAGCCAGAGCATACTGACCTTTTGAAATGTTGGGACTATATGGCAACTCTAATAATGGATTATCTCCACCATAGTAAATGTTGGCATCATAGCCAGCGATTAGCATCAAGTCAATGATGGCGTTTAGGGCAATCAGACCATCGTATGGATATGACTCCACGATGTACGCCAAGTCAAAGTCACGAGAACGGTCTTGTCCAGAATAAACAAAGACACTCCAATCCTTAGTAGTATCGCCTTCCTCGTATGTAATCTCTGGAGGTGTAAGCGTTCCTCTAAATACATCAATGTATGTCGGCGATACTGCTCCATCACTGAGTGCAATGCGAATCGGTCGGTCTGATGTAATCTGTGGTTGGTCTACACCTGCATCTGTGATTGGTTTCCTGCGGGTTGTCAGGCTACACGTAGCTCTGCCGTTATCATCTACGCTGATACTCAGACGCTCGACATCACAAGTGATGTCTACCGGGGCATCTGCTGTGCTTCCAATCTCTGGGTCATATACCAAATCAACTTCATAGAATCCATAGGTTGCAGATCCGGTACTACTTGACAACGTAACCTTTGCCCGTACATTAGTAATGACACCATTAGGCGTGTAGGCTGTAAGGTCATCCTTGACCACTGAATAAGACACAGATGCAGAGCCGGGACCGATTGCATCATAGGCGTATGTATTGTTAAAGGTTGCACCCGTAGGTGGTGCATAACGGAGTTTCTTGACTGGACTTACGGCATAGCCAGATGTAGCAAACTGTAGTTTTGCGAGTTGTACGCTTGCCTGCCCTTGTGGAACCAACCACGAGAATGCAGCAGCAGGAACAATCGTATTTGCAGTCAATGCCGACAGGTCAGAAAATACATGGCTAAACGAAAGCCCGGTAGATGTACTCACCACTAGTTCACGCCTACGGCATGGAATCATCATGATGGTGATGAAGTCACTCGCTACCGATGACAAGTAGACTGCGTTTGCCTGAGGAGCAATGTTGGAATCGTTGCGCTGGTAAGTACCAACCAAAGAACCAGACTTGTAGACCTGTGCGCTTCCGTTAGCTGCGAACCATACCTCAACTGACCCAGCAGAGCCTACACCCCATCCGGCTTTTAGAATCACGGTATCGTCGGAATCTTTGAGCCCCGGTACATATAGGCTGATATACGCTGGCTGGTTAGCACTCCATGCTGTTGTAAGTGTTGCACGTTCTGTGACGTTCAGGCTTTGCAGGTAGTAATCGCCTGATGCCTTGATCTGCATCTGTTTCCATGATGCTGGAGTGGTTAGCGTGTAGTCGGTCTTCTGGTATCTTGCGTAGTTACCAGCGTATGTTGTGCGCCATGCAGCGGTAACTGGAAGTGGTGCAAGCATCAATGTCAGCGTAGAAGGCTCAAGCCAGACATTGCTACTCTTAGATAAATCCCAAGTCGTACCGTCAGCTGCTACAATCAAACGTCCTTTTTGCGGGCGTGGTTCTGGGCAGTCTACTTCGATCAATAGTGGCCAAGAGTTTGCCATCAGAACCTCTTCATAATTCCGGGAGTGCCGTTTCGCCTTGCTTCATCACGGATAACGGATCGTACTGCTCGTTCCAGTTCAGTACCGGCAGGAATCAAGCCACGGTTACCACCGCCCATGAAGTCACCCATGCGGATACCACCACCGCCACCTACAGCCATCTCGGCAGCCGTAACACCCATCTGTCCAAGTTGCCCACCGCCAAGCGTTTCCCTGCGTAGAGTCAAAGCATCAGCGGTTGTCTTAGTATTGTCTGCAATCTTGCCGATATTGTCAGCAATAGACGGGCCACCCATTGCACCACCAGTGCCTTGCGCCCCTCCGTAAATCATCCCCGGTGGCAAACCTTGAGGGCCGAGGTTGCCCATTATGGCACGTTGGTATTGTTCGGCTATTGCATTGGCATTAGCTACAACGCTCGGCAACATAAAGTTTCCAGCAGTTGGTGCAAACTTTGGAGGAGCAAGTGTTTGTGTTTCTATAGGTATCTTGCCGGGTGTTGGTGCAGTTAGGATTGGAGCCAAATCAAGTTCACCACCCGGTAACTGCACAGCACCGAGTGTCAATATAGCGATTGCCTTTTTTAGACCAGTCAAGATTGGTTGAATGAATTCTACAAATGCTGTACCAAAATCTTTTACACCGCTACTGAACGCTTCCATCAACTCGTTCCACTTACCAGCCGCCCAGTTATACGCTTCACCGAAATAGTAAATCATTGAGTCTTTTACAAACTGAAAAGCAACACCCATGTCATGCACGGCAGCGTTCCAAAAGTTTGGGATCTGACCAATGTACGCAAGAATATTTGCAATGGCTCCAATCATCATCTGTTGGAAGTTGGCAACACCTGTACCACTAAGAAACTTATTGAAAACATCTTGGATTACACCACTCTTACCAATAGCCGAGAAAACCTCGCCTATTTGCTTACCGATGTTTGCAATCATGTCAATCAGCCGCATGGTTCCGCTTTCGGCACTGCCGAAAATGTCAAGTATTCCACGACCGATAGGAAGGAAAGCCTGTTCAAGCGCATCCTGTAGATTCTCAAAGGTTGTGAGTGCTGAGGTCGTAGCCTTTGGTAGTTGCTCAAGCCCGGCAATAATCTTGCCAATGGCAACGTCTGCCGATAGCCCCATCTTCTGGATGGCTTCAGTCGATGCCGTACCGAAAGCAGAAACCAAGACCTGCCGGATCTGCGGGACACGCTCGGCTATCTGGTTGATTTCCTCAGCTGAGATACTGCCCTTGCTGGCTATCTGACCAAGTGCCAAGATGACACCGTCAAGTTCTGATTTACCTTTGCCGACCAGAGCAAGCGCATTACCAAAAGCCATCAATGCGCGTTCGGCAGTTTGTGCATTCAGCCCTGCGGCTTCAAGGTTTAGAACACCCGCACGAACCTCTGTGAGCCCCAATCCGGGGAGTTTTGCTATCTCTTGGAGCCTTGACAGTTGGGCTTGTAGTTCCTGTGCATTCTTGGCATATGCCGCCAATCCACGGACCTGCGAATCATAAGCCATCGCAGCTTGAACACCTGTCACGGTTGCAAAGCTTGACTGTGCTATTTCAAGTAGACGTGTGGCATCGGCGGCTGTTCGGATTGCTTCGCCTACGTTCTTTGCTGAGGCTCCTACACGCTGTAAGGCACGGACAGCAGCGGCTTCACCGATAACCGATATCTTGGCTGTGAGTTCCGCTACTGTCATTACCTGCCTCCAAACAATGCGCTAACCATCTCGACCTGTTGCTTTTCTATCTCTTGTCCTATCATTGCAACTTCTGCAATCTGGTCAAGCGTTAGATCGGTTTCTGATGGATGCCGGTTGAGATACTTCACGGTGTAGTAGGCAACCTGACCGGCTACACCTCGGAGTCGTTTTTTGCGTCTTTGACCCTGCCTTGTAAGTCATCTGTTGGATACCAAGAAATGAACTCGCCAAGGATTCTAAAGAACGTCTGCTTGCTGGTACGTGCCAGATTACCGAATGCTCGTAATGGTGATTCTTCAGCTACGTCTGTCGGATCTGGTACATAGCACCGTCCTAGCAAGTAAATCTGGTACAGCATTGCTTCGGGAAACTCAGCGAATGCAACACGCAGGCTTTGCAATTCTTTAGAATCCGGGAAGAGGTCAGCCGCCTTCGGTTCACGAAAACGAAGTTCTGCGCCATCACCAGCGATGTCCGACAAGTCGACCACAAGAGTTCCCTTGTCGGCATCCTTTGGTATTTGTTTTAGGTTACTTAGTGCCATGGCTCAGTGTACTACGACCAAGCAGTGGTCACCCCATTTGCACCAAGCGTGATGGTTGCAGATTCGGTTACGGCTTCCTCACTTGCAACGCTGATGCCTGTAGCAGTTACAACGCCAACAAATGTTTTCGCAGAAAGACTTCCAGGCGTTACTACAATCTGGCAGTAATAACCGTCTTTAGCATAGAAGATTGGACCAGCAGTTGCATCTACCAAGAACTCAATCTCGACAGTTCCGTTTGCTTTGGTGGCTTGTGCTTTGTTCTGAGTATCGCAAAGTGCGCTCACATCCACGGTATTGACCGATGTACTAAAACGTACAGACTTGGCGATACAAGTATACGTGTCAGCGGTGAACGTTGAAGGCGTACCGTCCTGATATCCACCAAAGGCAACCGTAACGGTACAGTTTTCGCCAATCAAAGCATATGTACGTGTAAAAGGCATTGTCTACTCCTATTGTTGTGTGACAATACGGTACACCGCCGTCACTCCAAAATCTGTCCTGCCACCACTGGATAAACCAAACGTTTGAGCTGTCGATTCCCTTCGGCAGTAGAACACCGGCGAGGTTGTCGTGACTCGTTGATTGTCCAGTAATGTGTCGATGCGAGACATGATGGTTTGTATCCGGCTCATGCTCATTGCACCGCTTTCAGTATCCCACACGGTGATTCTGTAGGTTGGATACGTGAAGACACGGCTACCACAGATTACGTCTTGGTCTTGCCCTGCATTACCAGCACGGTCAAAGACAACGTAGGGAACCTGCACTGGTTTACGGCTTACCGGATCTAACTGTGGAGCGACTGTGTTATAGATGCCTTGCTGATAGCCATTAGGCTTATTATCTACCGCTAGGAGTCCTTGGAGCGTTGTATCGTTGCTCAGTGTTTCATAGAGCCATTGTTCAATTACGGCTGGTTCGTATGCCATTATTTGCCACCTTTGAGAATCACTTTGCAAGCCGCTTGAAACGATGGTGCAACCTTTTCAACAGCTGGACGCAGGAATGGTCTAGCAGGTAAATGATTGCCATTGGCAGATATCCAGCCTAGTTCGAGCGGTATTCCATACTTTGCATGGACATTTACTTCCGCCTTAGTTCTACCTGTCATTCTGCTCTCGATGCTGTTTGCAAGTTCACCTAAATCATTGTTTGGTGGACTGCCCGGAGGACTTGACCAGTGCGGATGTTCTTTACGTCCGGGATATTTTTTGTATTGTCCGCTTGACATCTCTATGCTTTGTTTTGCATTGCCTTCAATGTTAGCAGCAGCGTTACCTACAGCCACAGACAACTGCCCTAGATTCTTGCGGTACGAATCTAACTTGACAGACTTCAGGCTGTAGCTCATCTTTATCACGGAGCCAGTACCTCAATCTCAAGTGGACCAAAGCGACGAACCGTAGATCCAACGGTAAAAGATATGGTTAGCCTTATATCGGTGGCTGTCGGATAAGCCGCAGGATTCAGAACAGACAGGATGCCTTGTGCGCTGTACTGCTTGGTCAAGGTGACTGCACCACCGCCAAACGAATAAGCCGATCCCGTAGCAATGTTGGTGAAGGTTGCACCCAGCGTACCTGTAGTAATGTCCACAGGGCTTCCTAGCTCATCTACCAAGCGTACGACATAGGAGTGCCAGTCTCCGACCCATGCGGAGACTTGCACGACCTGCTGAGGGTCTTCCGTCAAGTCAAAGATTATTGCCATTAGATATCCCTCACATAGATCCGCAGTGGACCAAAGACCTGCGTATCAGATGCACCCGTTGTGCGTGTAATCGTTGCCGTGTAAGTCCCAGGGACATCGGTTACCGTCGTATCAATAACAAAGGTTGCACGTCCATCAGCTGCATAGGTTGCCGTACAGGAGTAAGTATCAACCAACGTACCGCCGGAGTTGTAGACCTTGGCCGTAACCGTGGCAGAGGTGATGTCAATGGCGCTTAGGTTATTATCCACACACTGGATATCTACACCATGTTGAGCACCCTTTTGGATGTCCAAAGGCATAGGTGTTGTAACGCCATCTGCGATGACTTGGAATGGACCCATTCTCACCAGAGATGCTTGACTTACCGGAGTAACCAGTTCAGCATTGACATATTCACCAAAGGTTCCAGCAGTGGTGTGTGTTGATCGTGTAGCATTCCAGACTGCATCAGCAGATGCCGTATTACCAGCAGTGCTTAGGGTATAGCCAGTCTTATCGTTGTTAGTCCCAACGGTCACAGAACCCGTCACAGAGCCCACAGAGCCAGTTGTAGAGAATGTCTGGCTAGATGCTAGGCTGTAGCCTGTGAGCTTCTGTCCTGCCTCACCCATGCTTCCAGCGGTGTTGTATGACGATGCTGTAGCGTTCCAGACTGCCTGCGTAACCTGTAGCGAAGTAAGCCACGAGGTCGCAGGATCAAACCCTGTCAGCTGATACTCCAAAGATACAGGAGCCATACCAGATGCACCCTTGAGCATTACGACAGCGTGGTCTACACCTGTGGCAAATACTGCGTTAGGAATGTCAAACCGATAGATACCCGGTAGATTAGTTGCGTCTACTTCAACCCATCCGCCAGATGACCAAGCACCAGTCACTGTCTGGGTTGCTAATGTGATTGCTGTTGCGCTTCCGCCGGGTCTGACATAGTAAGCAGTCAAGCCAGCAGCGTTGTAGGCAATGCCAGTTTTACCGCCACCTGTCGTGCTTGCGCTGTCTTGCACAAACACGTACTCGGAGCGGTTGGATGTGGCTTGCGCCTGTACGAATAACTTAGCCACGAATGCCTCCTGTCATGCCGGGATGAGTCAAGAGACCACCGCCGGTTGGTGCTGCAAGTTTCTGCACTGCACCAGCGTCTGGATTACCTGCCCACGTTGCGCTGTATAGATCAACAGTAGGAGCACCTGTGCTGTTACCGAATCCAATATTAGGACTGTTTGGATATGGTGCGAAAGTATCATTGCCTGTCAAACCATTGATGCGCTCATAACCAAGAGATATTCCCGGACTACCAGCAGTAACAGTTGTGGCTGATGTCGCTGTGTTTTGAAGCGTAACATTTATGAGCCTGTTGTAAGTCTGAACAACTGCGCCAGTGGTTCCACCAAAGATATTCCCACGGAATAATACGCAGTTTTTTACAATGCTATTGTGCGTAGTATTGGTGCTTGAAATATAAATCGTCTGACTGTCAAAACCTTGAAAATGGCTGTTATAGATTTTGATTCCATTACCATCTGAACCAGTACCAGATGGTGTAAACACGATTGCTTGCCCCGGAGCAGGAAGCCCCAAAAATATACAGTCTTTTATGTTGATGTTTACATCGTATGTACTTGTATGGCGTTCATGCGTTGCTACAAAACATTGACCACCAAGAAGTACACATCTGTCAAGCGTAAAGTCGTACGGAGTACCAGCCGTGTTGGTCATTCTAAAAATCTGTGCGTTTAGCTGAACAACGGAAAAAACACACTTTGTAAATGACCACCCACGGCACGTTGTTAGTTCAATTGTATATGCACTTGTCCATGTATCAAAGTACAACGATTCCCAGTTTATATAGTTCTTGCTGGTTGCAGTCAATTGTCTCCAACCCGTAGTAGGGTTGGTTGTATCAGTAGGGAAAACAGTCCACCGAATAACACCTGCTGTTGTCGCTGTCCATGCTTGCGTCGCTAATGGATCACCTTTGATTGTGATAGGGCTTCCAGATGTCCCATTACCTCCTAAGTACTGCAAAGCTGAACTAAGGGATTCTCTATATGTTCCCGGCGCAACCCAAACGGTATCACCAGCAGACAACCCGGGATTAGTCCCAGATGCAGCACCAACAGCAAAAGATATATCTTTCCATGGTGTTGATGCGCTTGTGCCATTATTGGAGTTTAATCCATAGGTGGCTACATAGTAAGTTGCCATTATTCGGCAGTTCCTTGTGTTATCTGTTGAGCCATAATCACTGCAAACTGGCTGACAATATTGAACTGAAAGTCTGCATCCTGTGAAACCCACCAAATATTGACGCTAGTTCCATCAGGTCCAAACGTACCTATTTGCGTTCCAGAATCGTCAAAGATATCACCGTAAACACGCCAGTCTGTAGATGGCGCTGGTTCTTTTTCAATCCTGAAATTCTGGATGTTCATTTGCCCACCTTCAGGCTGTTAGCCTCAACACCCTTGAAAGGCATCGTAAGGAACGCCAGCACCGAACTCACCGCAGCGGAGACACCAGCCGCTACCGCCTTGCTTCCATAAAGTGCCATCACTGCGCCCAGCTCGGCAATGTCCTGCGCTTGTGCTGTACGGATGCCATCACCAAAAACGGTAGTGAAGGAAGCCACGAAAGCCACGACAACAACGACTACGAGTCTTTTGATACTGATACTAGCCATGTCTTGCCTCCAGTGCTGTTACTCTTTCCGATATTCTAGCGAGTGACTTTTTAATCATAACTAAGTCTGCTTCGGTCTGCTTGGCATCATGCACAAGCAACCGAATATCAGACTTGATATCCCACAACATTTTATACAATCCGCCTACAGCAGCGATCAAAGGTACTCCCACTGCAACTATCACCTGTGCCCATTCCGTCATGCTGTACGCTCCACTAGTCCGACGTGTTGCACCAGCAAGTCCGTTTGTCCAAAGTCTGTGCCCACCACGTCGTAGTATTTTGATTCATCCCCAACAATGTAAACACGGTCATGCGCCATCACATCAGCACCAACAGGAAGAGTAACGTTCCACCCTGCTGATGGCTGGATGCCACCACCTACAATCGATTCTGTATCGCTTTGATTGGACAGCCTGCCCTTGTAATCCGCAACCTTGCGCCACGTCTCAGTAACACCGCCCCTGCCATCTTCGGTCAGCGTAAAGCGGTGAACTTCAATAGGTGTCTGGCAAAGGTTACGAACCAAGCCAGCCTGAAGCGTTGCACGTAGAATCGGGCTCATGCGAACACCACCGGACGGTATCGCTCTGCCATCTTAATGCAGTGCGCTTTGAGCTGACTTAGCTTGACATCGCTTGTGCCTTCCTTGGCATCAATGTCTGAAGCACAGCGGGATGCTTTGATGAACCATGCCTGCCGGGTTGCAGTCCTGACATCGTAGCGCTCTACATTAGCAGGTCCCATATCTACCCACATTAGCACAGGGTCGCTGGTGCCATCTAGGACGCTCCAGCCCTTCCACTGTCCACCGGGATACTCTGCCCATTCTGGTTCTGTGGTTGCCGTAGTGCCAGCCACACGGCACTCATAGACTCTGCCATTGGGAGTAGTAGGGACTACACGATCACCAACAGCATAAGTCGTGCTGGCTGTCCATGTCGTAAACCGTGAGTAGGAATCAAGGATAGAGCCTATCTCGGTTGTGGACAGTTGCGGGTAGGACTGGGCATCGACAAACAAGGATACCTGTGCTATCGCTTCGGCTCGTGTCATCATGTCCTAAGTATCCCACACAGAGCCGTAGGCTCGGACAACGCATTAGACAAAGAGAAAGCCCCCGGCAGTGATGCCGAGGGCTTTGTAGCGAGTCTGCTAGGATTATGTAGCAGAGGATGCACCGACGATGAGCGAGCCTGGGACTCGTGCAGATGCTGTACCGGAAACGTTTCCGATGTCGAATGCGGAGAAGGCGTAACGCTCGGTTGCCTTGAATGCAAGCGCATCTTCCTTGAAGTACTGCTGATCGGATACTTCAATCGTAACCGAGCGACGGTCACCGAATGCAGTACCAACCGACAGGTCACCAAGCAGGATGTATGGCGTAGAAGCTGCCAAGGTTTTCTGCATATTCTGAACGAATACAACATCGTAACCAAAGAGCTTAGGCTGTGCGCCAAATGCCTGCTGGAGATCAAGGATAGCGTTTCCGCTGAGTGCGTTGAGCAGAGGAGCGATGGCGTTGTACCAGATCTCCTTGTGCATATACCACTTGGCGTTAGCTGCGTAGGTTGGCAAGCGTCCGACCATGGCCGAAAGGTTGGTCAACGTTGGAGCATACGTAATGGTTTGCCCGGTCGTGAACTGAACCAGCGATGCGATGTTAGCCTTCGTTGCGTTGGCATTGTAGACAGCCCAGAGACAACCATCAATCGATGTGGTTGCATCGGTAGCATTGTTGAATACAACACGGTCTTCTTCCTTAGCCAAGACATAAGCCATGTCACGGGCAAGGGATGCACCAAAGTCGATGATGCTGTCTTCTGCGAGTTCCTTGGAAACCTGCGTAAGGACGGCTGCTTTCTTTGCTGTCAAGCTAACCTGTGCAAAGGTCATATCGGACAATGTGATTGCCGTATTCTCACCCGGGTAGTAGACAGTTGTAGATGCAGTAGCGTTTGGTACACGGAGCGTATCGCTGGACATCGGGTAGATGCGGCAGTTCTGACGTGCAATACCAAATTGCTCACGCAAGTAGATAAGGTCGCTGGACAATGGATCTGGTACGGTGTAGCCACCAGCACTGTCTGTGCCTTCGTTAGCCTTGATGTGGTTCTTGACCCAGTCGGTAGCCTTGCGGTTGCCCATGATAGAGCGAGCCCACTGACCCCAAGCGTATGCCTTGTAGTTGCGCTCTTCAGCGGTGTCACCAGGGAGAAGGTCGGTGATGCGCTTCGATACGCCACCGGACTTCCATGGCTTGTCTTCTACAGGAGCGGAAGCAACAGGAGCGGTAACGCCGAGAGACTTGATTGTCTCGATGCGCTCTTCGATGTTCTTTGCCTCAGCCATCAGGGACTTGACTTGTGCAAGGTCTCCATCACCAGCTGCGAGTTCACGAGCGGAAGCGAGAAAACCTTCACGCTTGGCTTGTAGTTGTTCGATATTCATAGTTGTTTTAGCAACTCCAAACGGGCAAGCAGTTCAGCTCGCTCGTCTTTGTCAGTGGCTTTCGCCTTTACTTCGATGGACGGCTGCTCTTCCGGCTGGTCTGCATCCCGCAGAGATTCCCAGACGACGGGAGCCAAGCGTTTTGCGCTTGACCGTGATAGACCGACTGCATCCCGCAGCCGACGTTCGACACCCCGCAAAGATGCAGGTTGTACGCTTTTGACACCGTGCATGGCGAACAAAGCCTTAGCACGTTTTGCAAACTCATCAATGATGGCATCTGCCATGGCTTGATCGGTTACCATCTCGATAGCACCGCAGAGCGCATCGTAGTAGGCTTCTAGCCCTTCGTGTACCATCTCGCTCTCGGACTCATCAAAGACCGACACAGCGTATTCTTCCGGGGATTGCTCAGGCATAGGAGCCATTACCATCTCTTCTTCTTCCATCGGCTCCATGCTGTACATATCCTCCAAACTCTTGACACTGTTGCGGTACTCAGCAGGTGTAGGTGTGATGCTTGCCTCAGCGATACACCAGCGGGTTATCTCGCTTGCCTTGCCTACGCTCTTGCGCTCAACCATATGACCGGCAGCACCAGAGGAGTAGCCCATCTTGCCTTGCTTGCAGAGCTTTGCGATCATGCTTCCGTATTCATCAGCCATGTCTAACTGTGCTTCGTACCAGAGCCCGGTTTCATCCATCTTGACATAGCCAGTACCGATAGACTTCTTGCCTACAAATTTATCCATGCCGTGGTGATAATAGACGTTTAGCGGGACACGCTGACCGGCTTTGATAGGAAATCCAAAGTCTGTTTGAGGTGTGAAGTAATCACCCTCTAGGTCGGTTGCATCAGGAGAGCCAAAGCGCACAAGGTAGCCTTTGACGCTTCCTAAGCGGTCACTCTTTATCGCATCACTGTAGACGGTTAGCAGGTCCATGTGCTAAGTATCCCACACACCCTATACAAGGCTACGTAGTGGCACTACACGGGTTGTAGGTCCCCAGTCTTGGTTCTGCTCCACCTGCACGAAATCAGCAAGCGGTTTGCCATCCATGTACATCTGGTAGCGTGTCGGTCCCATGATAGCCAGTTTGTCAGCATCTGACAGACCGGCAAGAATACGATCAGGTGTTGCTACCGCTGGGCGTGTATCAGGGATAGACGAATCCCCGGTAATCTCTGCCCACGATAGCGTTTCAGGAATCATCACGCACCGGCAGTTAGGGTGCGATGGCATGATTTCATCGGTCTTGTGTAGTGTGCCAGACAAAGCCAGGCAGGCTAGACATACCCGGCTATCTTGGGTCGCTTGTCGTCGGTATCCCTGCACCGCAGTGTTCTGCGTGTAGAGCTGGCGTTGGGCTTCACGAGCCGCTCGAATCATTTCTGTTCGTGCTATCGTCTCTGCACGGCTTCTACCGATGTCAGCTGCCTTGCGTACACGCCGTGCTACAGTCCGTGGACCTTCACCAAGGCTGATTCCTTGCACAAGCGCCATCTGCATAGCGTCTGTGGTTACCTGCGGTATGGTCGCAAATAACTCACCCAAAGGGCTTCCATCACCCGAAAAACCGACAAAGGCTTGCAAGGATTCGTCTGGGAGTGCTGTCCATGTGTAGCCGAGTGTAGCTCCTGCCGGTTTACGACCTGCCGCCGTTTCAACCATGCTGACGCTTGCCTCATTCGCAAGGATGGCGCTTTCGAGTTGTCCATCGGCGGTTATCTGTGCCCCCTCGATTGAAAACTTCTTTAGGTTCTTCCCCAGTTGTTCGATATTTTCGATAATCCGCTGTCGCATCCAGAGGATGGTTTCGGATGGCGGTTCACCGTTTGCTTCACGCTCTGCGATTCGTCCCTCTAGTGCTTCAAGCTCATCGATGCTTGCTTTGGTTGCTGCCTTGTATGCTCGTTGCATACGGCTGATGGCTACGCCTTCACGCTCCAGTAGGTCGTTCCTGAACTTCTGACTTGCGGCATAAATCCTAGCCGTGCCATCGTTTACTCGTTTGAGATGTAGTCCATCTCGTACCCGTAAAAAGGGTGAGACTTGTACACCACCCCCGGGGTGCAACAGTCAAGGCTCTTGCCTTCGCCCATGATCTGGTCACGCTTTGCGGTTGCCCAAGAGAACCCGGCATCACCGCCCCAGAGGTCCCACGCTACACGACCAGCAGAAGGAAAGCCATCTTCCCCAGCATTGAACCCTTCAGCTTCCTTGTCCACTTCATGCCTTGAGAAAAACGAATACATCCGCAAGATCGTGTCTTCGCTGAGTTTCTCTCCGTTCACGATTTGGTTAGCACGAGCAAGACCTACGCGAGTACCACCGGCTCTGCCTTCTTCCTTCCATGCTAATGCACGGCTGGCTGCCTCTTGCATACCTTCGTTCGGGATGTACTTTAGATCGAATGATTTAGCCTCATCCCGTAGGGTAACCGGAGCGGCTCCAGTGTGTTGTACTGGCAGGTTTAGGAAGCTTGTCACGCTTGCCGGGTCGTAACCAGAGCGGATGAGAATACCAGCCGCATTGGCTGTCTCTGCAAGCGGTGCGCCACCTTCACCTTGAATCGGTATAGCGGTTGGATGCAGTACGCCTTCATCTTCTGGGATAGCTTCTAGACCAGCGATGCGCTTTGCTTCCGCACGGTCAATGATTCCAGCCTTGTACAACTTCTCTGCACGATCTGCCTCAGCTGCTAGGTCATCAGCCAGAGCCCTGACATTGTCAACATTGAAGACAATGTAATCGCCCTCTTGTGTCTCTGGGTACTCTGGCAAAAGGTCAGCCGTCAAAGCGTCAGAGATGGTACGCAGTAGAGGCACCATGCCATCTTCCCACGCAGCTTGTTGCGCTCGCTCATAATTTGCATAGGTGCTACGCTCAAGACCAGAGCCAAGACCCAAGACCATAGGATTGATGCCAAGAGCCGAGCAGATGCGCTCTTCTGGTACACGTCTCACTGAATCCAGAGCAAGCTCGGATGGTGTAAGGCTAACACGATCCATTTTGTAAGGTCCAGTCATGACAACGATGCCACCGGAACCGTCACCGCTTAGGTCTTCGTGCAGTTGACGCTTGACCTGCCGTGCATCGTCCATGCTGAGGTCTACGCTTGCATCCTTGGCATCTGGTCCAACGATGAGCGATGGCATAGCACCGTTAGCAAGCAATCCCCAGGCTGTGGTGGATGCCGTATTGTCTGTAGCAATCTCACGCAGTACAGCGGTAACCGGGGAGCGTCCAAGACGAATATCGCTAGGCTCCCTGCCGTACCGGATGTGGATGATGTCAGATACAGGGATGTCAAAAGAGCGTCCATCAGTTGTATAGACGTAGTGCGTTAAAGGGTTCGTACCGTTACCTACAGGTCGTACCATGTCCTGCGGAAGGAACTGGAGAGCGGTAACCGTACCACGAGTGGATGAGCGTATCTTCCGAATGTAGGTATTGCCGAATAGTTTGTAGTCCTGCACAACCCATGCCCAGAACAGAGACCCCATAACCAGCGGATCTGGTTGAGCGATGAGCTGAAGGGCTGGATGCTCGATAGGCTCTGCTTGTTGCATATCGACTTTCCGCATGACCTCTGGCGTAGCCTGTGCCCAGTTCCTGATGTACCAGTCCATGGCGGAAGCCACGACACCGTTTAGCCCTAAGTCTCCTGCTATCCTTGCCCAGTCTTTGGTGCTGCCGGGTAATGCTCGGCGTAGTAATGTCTGCAACTGACCAGAGCCGTAGCCGGTAAGGTAGACATCACGAGATTGGGATAATGGGAGCGGAAGCATTGCGGTAGGGTTCGCAGCTGCTTTGCGTCCTAGGAAACGGTCAAAGATACCCATATCCACAGTATCCCACAGAATAAAAAAAGCCCCCTTGCGGGGGCTGTGCATTCACAAGTTGAATGTACCTCTTGTTGTTTTCAAAGTTGTCTTTCCCATGCGTAAATGATTCTTTCGGTTGATTCGACTGGACCGATTGAATCGAACTGCTTTATTGAAAATGTCCAGTGATGAAATTTCACGTCAACCATCATGATGGACACTGGATCTCCGTCCTCATCAAACGCACCAGTTTCTTCGAATCTTGTTTCAATGCTGAAGTGTTGATTTTCTGGTGTGATTTGCCTTGGTCGCTTGTAGTACCAGCTGAACACGAGGTCTTTCAGTTCATCAAATAGTTTCTGACCATCCGGTATCGTGAGTGCTTTTCCAAGTGGCTTGAGTGTGGCAAGGCTTTGAAGGTTTTTCTTGACACGCATCTCCGTCAAGCGTGCCAGTCGATCAAACATTTCCATCCTGAATGCGGTAAGCGCATATGCAGCTACATCTAGCCCTTCTGGCTCAAATGCAACACATCCCATGATTGTGCCTTTTTTCTTGTATCGCAGCTGTACGCCTTCAGTCAAAAGCATTGGATGCGGTGCCTCTAATGATAGAGAATGGCCAGCAAATGTATTCTTAACCTTTATGGTCTCACTGTAGTGCTTGAACAATTCTGTCTTGACTGACTCAAACTCCGACAGGTATGTCTGAAAGTCCTGATCTGTCTGGAACGTCTCCGGCTCTACTGATGGCTTGATAGGAGCCACAACGCGACCCGTAGGGTCATCTTTGATATTTACAATCATTACACATATCTCCCTTACTTACTCGTGAGTATATGTATATACATGCATACACGTCAAGGGTATAGAGATATATATTTTAGACGGCTCCCCAACCACGCTTAGTTCCGCACACCTGCCAAGCATAAGCCAGAGCGTCTACCACGTCATCATGCCTACCAACGGGGAAGGATAACAACTCATCCTCAAAGTAAGCCGGGAGCCCTTGGCAATGCATGACTTGGCTTTGCTCGTATCTGGCTTCCAGAGGCGCAAAGCGGGTCACCTTGTCACGGTCTGGGCGAATGCCCCGGATAGGCAGTTTGGTACGCCGTAGAAGCTCCTGCACAACAGCCGCCTGATACTGCACCTGCTCGATGCCAATCATGGTGGGCTTCCACTTTTCAGCCATAGCCTCAATGAAGCGTAGCACGGATGCAAAGTCAGCGCGGGTACGGTTGATGTCTCTAACGTATATCGTGCCATCTTCACCACGGGATACAACAGCAACCCCGGTGTAGTCGGCTTCAGACTTCGTAGATATTGCAAGGTCAACACCGATATAGGTAGGCAAGCCTTCTGGGCAGTCACCGTACCGCAACCACTCACGCTTGATTCTTGCTCCAGCTGCATCGACGAACTCTGCCAAGTACTCCTGCCTAAACGCTATGCTCGGCAGAGACTCACCAGCCTTGTCTACTTCGGTAGGATCTATCCACGGGTTAGCCGTTGTAGGCATCTGCCATGCCATCCAGTCATCATCAACACCGGCCATGGCGTGTAGGCTCTTGAAATAGTTACTACCCTTTGGAGTGCTAAGGAAGAACGCATCCCCCTTGTAGTCGGTTAGCGTTGGTCGAATAGCCTCCGTCCAGGCTTGCTCTAGATGCCGTGCCATTGCGGCTTCATCGATGATGACGCGCTTGTACTTACGACCACGGGCAACAGTGCTAGGGTCGTCAAGCGTCCAGTAATCAATCGCTGCCCCGGTAATCAGTTCAATGCGTGGAGCAGGAGTCTGCACAGCTCGCCGGATAACAGGGGAATAAATCCTCTTATGATCGTTGTACGCCTCCTCCAGCAATCGGTAGGTAGGTGCAAACCACGCACAGGGAAGCGCATCTTTTAGGACAGGGGCGGAAAGTAAATTACCGCCGAGTGTTGTTTTACCAAAGCGTCTACCTACTCAGCCACAGGCAAGGACGTTGTATCGCCTTGCCTGTGCCAGTATTACCTTTTGTCCTTCATGTGGTCGAGGGAGAACCAATCGAATGTCAGGCATCAGTTGCCTTGTCTGCGTACTCCACGATTACCTTGACCGGGCTACCGTCTGCGCCGGTCTGCTCTACCCTGCTAGACCACTCGGCTTTGTGCTTCCGTTCAAGCCACCATGCAGCAGCTTGCCATGTCGTTTTAGTGGCATCTTGAATCACTGCAAGGTTGCGGAGTTCAGCTTCGCCCTCTGCTTTTTCTACTGCATCCGAAAAAGCCGAATGCTCACGTAGCCAGTTGGCGAATGTATCTTGTGAAATACCAGCAGCAGCACAAGAAGCCCTGCGGGTGTTACCACCTCGCAGAGCATCTGTAATCTTAGTCACGGTTGCTGGCGTGTACTTTGTTGGTCTACCGTTTGGTTGCGGGTCTGGCATTTAGGTTAGCCTCGATTTCCTCTTTGGTTGCCCATACAAGGGCATCTTTCATTTGACGCTCACTGATGCCTTGCTGTTTCGCTCGTCTCTTGACATCAGCGTACAACCACCTTGTGTACATCTCATTGTAGACAGCCAAGCACCCAGCGCCCAGCAGTAATCCGAGGGTGAAGATTATCATTGAACTAAAAACCATTCCCCTTCCAAAATGTCCATTAGAAAAAGACAAGTAACATCGTATTCAGTGCATCCTTGATACGGACTGTTTACCAAAGATCCGTTAGCCTCAATCCAATAAAATACACCACCGTCAGGACTATCCGATTCATCAATAGCCCATTTTCTGGTTTGCCATGTTTTGCAGGAAATAGACCATCCAGCTTTGTTCATTACCAATGCTTCTATACCGGTCACTTTGCTACCTCCCCGGTTCTTGGATCAATGGCAACCAGTGCCCAGTCGTTAGCAAACAAATCACCAGGGGATAGGCTCAACTCTTCCAGCTGTGTTACCCGTCCCTTCGGTCCGTGCAGTTCGAATACGTTCCACAGTTCGGAGTATCGCAGGAATACGCTACCTCCCCAGTCTTCCCGCCATACTGCGTTCCCACCACCAGCCATCAAGGCTTGAATCACTTCCCCGAATCTCATTACTTATCTCCCGTAGCTGCATCTGTTGGAATAACCATCCAATCCATGTTGAAGAACATCTGTGTCAGCAAATCTTGAAAGACATCTACCATCTGCCCTGGTTGTCTGTACTGATGGAAATAAACCCAACAAAGAGCTCGTGACAGGTGTACACGATGACCTACTAAGTAAACATATTCTTCGTTTGACCAAACGTTTCGCTTGACCTTGTGTCCTTGCGACATCTTTACCATTGCATCAAAACCGTTCATCTCATTACCTCCCAATCGTCCCTTGGTTGTCCTTCGTCGTCGAATAGATCACGCATCAGAAGGGTATACCCTTGCCATCGTCTGCCGTTGTAGTGTCTTACCTGCTCGCCTTGTGAGTGCTCTATATGGCAACAGGAAGCCCAGCCAGTTCGGCGTATACACTTACCACGCCTTAGCCATCTATACGCTTGCTCGAATCTCATCCGGCAAACACTTCCCAGTCCATGGCTAGGACATCAGCAGATCCAAAAGATGCAACCCGGCTGTATCTACGATTCCCAGCGCCATCAAGTAGGTAAAGGCATATCTTGTTGTCTGCAATCTGTAGAAACCAAGAAGCACCATGCCTGCGTACCATGTAGCCAGCACGTAGCTTTTCAAGTGCTACTGCAAATGATCCGTTAGCCATTGTTTGTACTTCTGCCTGCATCTCGATTCGTTCTTGGAGCAGTTGTTCCCGCTTCCACTTGCATATAGTTGTATGCATAACACCGAGGGTACGTGATGCATCTTTACATCGCATCCCTTCGGCTACCAGTTCGTCGTATCGCTGAAGCATGGCATCACGTCTTCTGCGTCCCTCAACGATACTGCATCTAGGTCGTGCCATTATTCGATCTCAACCTTGACTATGTTTATGACGGTTTCAATGTATTGAAAATGTATGTCTTCAACTTCCCCTACTTCTGAATAAGCCCATGTAGCACAATCCATCATTGGTTGCGTTGGTTTTTGATTAAACGTAATAGTAAAACATCCCTTGTGGTCATGCACAGAATGAACAGCTGAGTGTATGCAG
>Ga0213922_1000237_pt1 | contig 32254 bp, 35 predicted proteins | sample McNCre2917MG_FD_165060 | JGI IMG/M metagenome (GOLD analysis project Ga0213922, IMG submission 165060) | Freshwater microbial communities from McNutts Creek, Athens, Georgia, United States - 29-17 MG | ecosystem: Environmental > Aquatic > Freshwater > Creek | place: USA: Georgia | collected... | reverse complement strand
CAGGATCATTCGCTTTAACATCACTTGCGCGGAACCCATGTGGAAATTCTTCAGCAATAAATCCTGTATTGAAATCACCAGAAATAAAGCGAGGATGCTGCATCAAGGCAGATTGGAAAGGGATGTTTGAATGGATGCCGCGAATTACAAACTTATTCAACGCTGCACGCATTTTTGTAATGGCATCCATACGATCTTTACCATGAACAATTAGCTTAGCAATCATTGAGTCGTAATACATCGGAATCTCACCGCCCTCATAGACTCCCGTATCAACACGCACGCCATCAACTTCCTCTGGCGGTTGATATCTCACCAAACGACCTGTTGATGGCAGGAAGTTACGGTAAGGGTCATCTGCATTAATACGGCACTCCATCGACCAACCATTACGTTTAATATCCGCTTGACCAAATGAGAGCTTTTCACCAGAAGCAACGCGAATCATTTGCTCAACCAAATCTAAACCAGTAATGGATTCAGTAACAGGATGCTCCACCTGTAAACGAGTATTCATTTCAAGGAAATAGAAAGACTGATCTTTACCTACCACGAACTCAACCGTACCAGCAGATTGGTACTTCACGGCCTTAGCTAAAGCAACAGCCTGTTCACCCATTGCTTTACGAGTTTCCTCGCTAATAAATGGTGATGGAGCTTCCTCAATCACTTTTTGGTGACGACGCTGAATTGAGCACTCGCGCTCCCACAAGTAAACCGCATTACCGTGAGAGTCACCCAAGACCTGAATCTCAATATGACGAGGTTCTTCAACAAACTTCTCAATAAAGACACGATCATCACCAAAGCTATTACGCGCTTCATTTTTACAGGCTGAGAAACCTTCAAACGCTTCCTTATCATTGAAAGCAACGCGTAAACCTTTACCACCGCCACCAGCAGATGCCTTAATCATGACTGGGTAACCAATACCTTTAGCAATCTCAACAGCTGATTCAGGTGTATCAATCGCATCGTTATAACCAGGAATTGTGTTTACTTTTGCCTCATTCGCCAATTTTTTAGAAGCAATTTTGTCACCCATTGCAGCGATTGAGTAATGCTTAGGGCCAATGAAAGTGATACCTTCTTCTTCTAAACGTTTTGCAAAGGCCTCGTTCTCCGACAAAAACCCATAGCCAGGATGAACCGCTTCAGCTCCCGTATCTTTACAAGCTTTAATGATGTTATCCATCACCAAATAAGATTCGCGAGAAGGTGCTGGGCCAATACAGACGGCTTCATCAGCCAATTCAACATGACGTGCATCCTTATCCGCTTCAGAGTAAACGGCAACTGTTTTGATGCCCATTTTTCGGGCTGTTTTGATAACGCGGCAAGCAATCTCACCACGGTTAGCAATTAGAATCTTTTTAAACATGTTCTTTTCCTAATCGATTAGAGGGGAATATTGCCGTGTTTGCGCCATGGATTTTCCAAATCCTTATCTTTAAGCATTGCCAAAGAACGCGCTACACGTTTACGTGTTTCATGAGGCATGATCACATCATCGATGTAACCACGACGACCTGCCACAAATGGGTTAGCGAATTTAGACTTATATTCAGCCTCGCGTTCAGCCAACTTAGCAGGATCTCCTTTCTCTTCACGGAAGATAATCTCAACCGCCCCCTTAGGACCCATCACGGCAATCTCAGCTGATGGCCATGCAAAGTTCACATCACCGCGCAAATGCTTAGATGCCATCACATCATATGCACCACCATAAGCTTTGCGTGTAATTACTGTAATTTTTGGAACCGTACATTCAGCATAAGCGTAAAGTAGCTTTGCGCCATGCTTAATAATGCCACCATACTCTTGAGCTGTACCCGGCATGAAACCTGGCACATCAACAAAAGTAACGACTGGGATATTAAAAGCATCACAGAAACGGACGAAACGTGCCGCTTTAATTGATGACTTAATATCCAAACAACCAGCAAGCACTAATGGTTGATTAGCGACAATGCCAACTGTCTGACCCTCAATACGAGCAAACCCAATAATGATATTTTTAGCGTAATCAGGCTGTAATTCGAAGAAATCTCCATCATCAACAGTCTTACTAATTAACTCATGCATATCGTATGGTTTATTAGCGTTGTCTGGAACCAATGTATCTAATGAATAATCCAAACGCTCACCACTATCGGCACCCTTACGGACAGGTGGTTTTTCTTTATTCGAAAGAGGTAAATAATTGAAGAAGCGACGCAACATCATGATGGCTTCAACATCGTTCTCAAATGAACGGTCACACACACCCGATTTAGTAGAGTGAGTTATCGCTCCACCTAACTCCTCAGCTGTCACCTCTTCATGTGTCACAGTCTTTACAACTTCAGGACCGGTTACAAACATATAAGAGCTATCTTTCACCATAAAGATGAAATCAGTTAATGCTGGTGAATACACAGCACCGCCAGCACTAGGCCCCATAATCAATGAAATCTGAGGAATCACACCAGATGCAGAAACGTTGCGCTGGAAAATTTCAGCGTAACCACCTAGCGATGCTACACCCTCTTGAATACGTGCACCACCAGAGTCATTAAGACCAATCACTGGTGCGCCAACCTTCATTGCCTGATCCATCACCTTACAAATTTTCTCAGCGTGCGCTTCCGATAAAGAACCACCGAAAACAGTGAAGTCTTGCGAGAATACGAATACCAAACGGCCATTGATCATGCCATAACCTGTTACAACACCATCACCAGGCACAGACTCATTAGCCATACCAAAGTCATTACAACGATGTTCAACAAACATATCCCACTCTTCGAAAGAGCCTTCATCTAATAAAAGCTCAATACGCTCGCGCGCAGTCAATTTACCTTTGCCATGTTGGGCATTGATACGTTTTTGACCACCCCCTAAGCGTGCCTGCTCGCGCTTGGCTTCCAGTTGCTTAATGATGTCATGCATAAAATGCTCTCCCTTGTTTCTAAATCATCAAAATTAAATCAATACTGCTTCTTATTTCATCAAATCTAAAAGCCGTCTAGCCGCTACTGATGCTGCAACTTGACCATCATTGACTGCCTGACTTAACTTAGGCAATAACGCCTGAACGGCTTGATTAGATCTGAAATTTTGTTTCAATCCTGCTTCGATACGCTCCCACATCCAAGACTGGGCTTGTTGCTTTCTGCGTAGTTGAAATTGACCATTCTTTTTTTGAATATTCTCAAAATTAGTAACAGCATCCCAAAACTCAGCAATACCCTCTGACTTTAAAGCGCTCATAGGCATCACATGGGGGTGCCATAAAGAATTGTCATGATGCGCATGCTCAGGGTTACCGTGCATTCCTAACAAACGTAGGGAACTCACAATTTGAAGTTGAGCCCTCATAGCTGCGTCTGGGTCAAGATCTACTTTATTAATAACCACCAAATCAGCCAACTCCATCACACCTTTTTTAATGGCCTGAAGATCATCACCTGCATTAGGAAGCTGCAATAACACAAACATATCAGTCATATTAGCGACAGCTGTTTCACTTTGCCCCACTCCTACCGTTTCAACAATCACAACATCATGGCCAGCAGCCTCAGCCACCAACATTGCCTCACGAGTCTTTTCAGCAACGCCGCCCAATGTTCCGGAAGAAGGGCTTGGGCGGATAAAAGCTTTTTCATTTACTGATAAAAACTCCATACGAGTCTTATCACCCAAAATAGAGCCGCCCGAAACACTCGAAGAAGGGTCAATAGCTAAAACAGCAACCCGATGACCTTTACCAATTAGATAAAGCCCTAAAGCCTCAATAAATGTTGACTTACCAACACCGGGAACACCAGAAATACCTAATCTAAAAGAGTTGCCACTTTTAGGGAGAATTGCATTTAGCAGTTCATCTGCACGCAAACGGTGATCTGCTCGAGTTGACTCAAGCAAAGTAATCGCCTTAGCAACTGAACGACGCTGAGATGGCCCAGGTATAGCCTCTGGGCCACATATCGCATCTACCAAGGATTGATCTTGTAATTCCACAGGCGTCTAGATGGTTTATTTTTTAGCTTTACGAATTTGCTCTAAAACATCTTTAGCAGATGCAGGAATAGGCGTACCTGGACCATAAATTCCTTTTACACCAGCCTCATAAAGCTCTTCGTAATCTTGACGGGGAATCACTCCACCAACGAAAACAATAATGTCATCAGCGCCTTGCTTTTTCAATTCAGCAATAATTGCTGGAACCAAAGTTTTATGACCAGCAGCTAGCGTAGAAATACCTACCGCATGCACATCATTTTCAATAGCTTGGCGAGCACACTCTTCAGGGGTCTGGAATAAAGGCCCCATATCTACGTCAAAGCCTAAATCAGCAAATGCAGTGGCAACCACTTTCGCACCTCGATCATGTCCATCCTGCCCCAATTTCGCAATCATCACACGTGGGTGACGGCCTTCTTGCTTAGCGAAGTCGGCAATTTCTGTTTTTAATTTATCCCAGCCTTCTGCTGAGTCATAAGCAGCTGCATACACTCCGGTCACCTTTTGAGTATCAGCGCGATGGCGCCCAAAAACTTTCTCTAATGCATCAGACACTTCTCCAACCGTTGCTCTTAAACGAATAGCATCAATTGCCAAACCTAATAAATTACCTGTATTAGTCTCGGCTGCTTTCGTCAACGCATCTAATGCCGCCTGTACTTTAGCGTTATCACGCTTAGCTTTAACGTCTTTTAAGCGAGCGATTTGAGAATCACGCACCTTATTGTTATCAATTGCCAAAATATCAATGCTGTCTTCTTTGGCTAACTTGTACTTATTAACACCAACAATGACATCTTTACCAGAGTCAATACGAGCCTGCTTTTCAGCAGCTGCGGCTTCAATCTTTAATTTAGCCCAACCACTTTCCACTGCTTTTGTCATACCACCCATGGCTTCAACTTCTTGGATGATTTCTAAAGCCTTATCAGCCATATCCTGAGTTAACTTTTCCATCATATAAGAGCCAGCCCAAGGATCAATCACATTTGTAATATGAGTCTCCTCTTGGATGATTAGCTGCGTATTTCGTGCAATACGTGCTGAAAATTCAGTGGGTAATGCAATTGCCTCATCGAATGAATTAGTATGCAATGACTGTGTGCCACCGAATACCGCAGCCATAGCCTCAACAGTAGTACGCACCACGTTGTTATAAGGATCTTGTTCCGTTAAAGACCAACCAGATGTTTGGCAATGTGTGCGCAACATCAATGATTTAGGATTTTTTGGACTGAACTCCTTCATCACTTTCCACCACAAAAGACGAGCAGCGCGCAACTTGGCAACCTCAAGATAGAAATTCATGCCAATAGCAAAGAAGAAAGATAAACGACCAGCGAAGTCATCAACATCTAAACCTTTGCTAAGAGCAGTTTTCACATACTCTTTACCATCAGCAATCGTGAAAGCCAACTCTAAAGCTTGGTTAGCTCCGGCTTCCTGCATGTGGTAACCAGAAATAGAAATTGAGTTGAACTTAGGCATGTACTGAGAGGTGTACTCAATAATGTCGCCAATAATTCTCATTGATGGCTCTGGTGGATAAATATAGGTATTACGCACCATGAACTCTTTCAAAATATCATTCTGAATAGTTCCTGATAACTGATCCTGCTTAACACCTTGCTCTTCTGCGGCAACAACATAGCCGGCCAAGATAGGTAATACCGCACCATTCATTGTCATAGAAACAGAAACCTTATCCAACGGAATCTCGTTGAACAAAATCTTCATATCTTCAACAGAATCAATTGCAACCCCTGCTTTTCCCACATCACCAGTTACACGCGGATGATCTGAGTCGTAACCTCTGTGTGTTGCCAAATCGAACGCAACAGAAACACCTTGCCCCCCAGCAGCCAAAGCTTTACGGTAAAAAGCATTAGATTCCTCTGCAGTTGAAAAACCTGCGTATTGACGTATAGTCCACGGGCGCACTGAGTACATAGTTGCCTGAGGACCACGAACAAACGGCTCAAAACCAGGCAAAGTATTAGCAAACGGTAATCCTTCCGCATCTGCTGCGGTATACAAAGCTTTTAATTGAATATCGTCTGGCGTCTTCCAACCTAAAGCATCGATATCACCATTAGGCGCGGACTTTCCTGCTGACTTATTCCAAGCCTCCATATTAGGTGTAGAAAACTCTGGCCACTTGTTATTGTTTGCTTTGCTCATTATTTCTCCGCAGACACATTATTCGATAGTTATATTGGACTCAATGGGGTTGACAGATACCTGACAAATTTGCTTTAATGAATTCATAATTATGAATTCAAAAATATCATTAGCCCCGCGCCCATTATACGAGGAAGTCGCAGAAAGATTGCGATCAAGCATTTTTTCTCATGAATTAACCCCAGGAAGCTGGATTGATGAGCAAGCTATTGCTGCCCAATACGGCATTAGTCGCACACCCATGCGCGAGGCAATTAAAGTATTAGCTGCTGAAGGCCTCATTACTATGAAAATGAGGCGTGGCGCTTATGTGACGGAAGTTAGTAAATCGGATACCAGTGAAATATTCACAGTGCTAGCTCTTCTAGAAGGGCAAGCTTGTCGAGAAACTGCTACTAAAGCTACTGAAAAACAGCTACAAGACCTAGATTCCATACACATGAAGCTAGAAAGAGCCGCAGCAGATCGTGATTTAGATCTATTTTTTGCAGTCAACCAGGCTTTTCACGACAAAATTCAAGAAATTTGCAATAACTCATGGATGACGGGAGTTATTAATGATTTAAGAAAAGTTCTTAAACTCCAACGTAGAGACTCATTAAGTAAGCGTGGACGACTAGAAAGTTCGCTCCAAGAACACAGGAAATTACTTAGCGCCCTACTTGCTAGAGACCCAGATCTCTCAGAAAAACTGATGAAAGAGCATCTACTTAAAGGGCAGCAAGCCGCAAAATAGTACTCTAGAAAATAAAAAAGCCACTCTAAAACTCATAGAGTGGCTTTCATAAAGCTAAAAAACTTACTTCTTCATCACCAAAGTGCCAGGTAGACTAGAAATGTAAGCAGCTATATCTTGTAAATCCTTATTGCTAAGTGCAGCAACTTGTCCAGCCATGATGGCGTTGTTACGGCCAACATTTGGATGATTAACTGTTTTATAAGCTTTTAAGGCATGAAATAAATAATCGGCATGCTGACCAGCCAACTTAGGATACTCAGGAGCAACAGGCTTATTCAACCCCTCACCATGGCAAGCAGCGCAGTTGCCTTTAGCAACAAGCTCTTGGCCTTTATTAACATCAGCAGCCTGGGCAGCGAAAGCAAAAGAAGCTAAAGTCGCAGCAATCAAAAGACGTTTCATATCGACTCCTCTTACTTCAATTTATTAATAGTTGTTGCAGACGTTTGCGCTGCATAATATTCGCTAATGTCAGCCATATCTTTATCAGACAAACTAGCAGCAATACTTCTCATCGTTGGGTGCTTACGATCACCTTTTTTATAGGCTTGTAATGCAGCCACGATATAGCCAGCACTTTGACCGCCCAATAAAGGAACGGAATAAATTTCTGGAAAGCTAGCACGGTAACCTGGAATAGCATGGCAACCAATGCACATCGCCACCTTAGCTTCAGCAGCTTTAGCGTCACCGGTAATTGTTTCAGCATTTACAGCCGTGCCAACTAAAGTCATAGCGGCAACAGCAACAGTTAATAGTTTTTTCATAGTGACCAAATATTGAGTTAGATCAAAAAAATTGTTCGATGCGAGTATAGCGGAGACTTGACCAAATTTGACTTACAAATCTCATTTTTCAGTAATTTTTGAGCATTTTCCCTAACTTTTTATGGAAAACTTTACCTAAATCGCCCTCTAAACAGCCTACCTTACTCTGCTATAACGGTCCGTCAAATAAGCTAAGCAATACAATCATAAAAAATTAACGGAGAAAAGCATGTCGAAAATTGCACAACGTTTAGCAGAGCTTCAAATTAGCCTACCTACAGCTGGGGCTCCTGCCGCAGCCTATGTGATGTCTGCCCAAACAGGTAACACCTTGTTTTTATCTGGTCATATTGCAAAAAAAGATGGGAAACCTCTTGCGGGCAAATTAGGCCTCAACATGAATACAGAAGAAGGCAAGGCCGCTGCTCGTAGCATTGCAATTGATCTTATGGCAACGATGCAGGCTCATTTGGGTAACCTAGATCGTGTCAAACGCATCGTTAAAGTCATGAGCCTTGTGAACTCTACCCAAGAATACACCGAGCATCATTTAGTAACAAACGGTTGCTCAGAACTATTATTTGAGGTCTTTGGTGAGGCAGGCAAGCATGCTCGTAGCGCCTTTGGCGTGGCGCAAATCCCACTAGGAGCATGCGTTGAAATTGAATTAATTGCTGAAGTTGAATAAATGCATCCTAGCCTTCACATTCAAGGTTCTGTTGCAACCATTACGCTGCAAAACCCTGAGCTAGCTAATAGATTAAGCGTTACAGACCTTGAAGCTATTCAATCACACATTAACGCAGTTAATAAAAACCCTGATATTTTGGCTCTAAAGCTCCAATCAACTGGTGACTATTTTTGTTCGGGCTTTGATATCAGCAGTCTAGATAAAGGCGCTGAAGAAAAATCACTTTTATTTGAGGTCATCGTGAATGCCTTTGAAGACTGTCGCCCCATCACAGTTGCAGTAATCCAAGGCGGTGTTTATGGCGGTGCCACCGATATGGCTTTGGCATGTGACTTTCGTATTGGCAGCACTGCGACAGAAATGTTCATGCCAGCTGCAAAATTAGGTATCCACTTTTATCAAAGAGGTCTTGAACGTTATGTATCTCGCTTAGGCATTGATACAGCTAAACGTCTTTTACTATGTGCTGAAAAAATTCAATCTGAAGAAATGAAAACATTAGGGTTCTTAACTAGCTTAACTTCCCCAGAGCATTTAGATCAAACAGCAGACAATTTAATAGCCAATCTATTAAAAATGGCACCTCTTTCATTGCTAGGCATGAAAAAACATCTAAATCTAATTGCGCGTGGCTGTTTAGATATTAATGAACTAGCTAAAGACATTGCTCAAGCCCAAAACTCTCAAGACCTTCAGGAAGGTCGGGCCGCCTGGAGTGAAAAAAGGCTGCCTCAATTTACCGGCCGTTAATAAAATATTAGGTATTTTTTAGTCTAGCTATCACCGCCACGGCTCTTCTTCCACGTAAGATATGCCAAGGGAATAATATTAATAAAAAAATACCCAAGGCAATATGAACCCAACGGGCTTCATCATGAAATGAAGCGTTTCCGTAATAAAGCACCATCACACTACCTAGAAGTAATCCCAATAAAAAAGTCGAAAGACCTCCGCCGCCACGATTTCTTTTGGCCTTCCAGGCTACTGAAATATGTTGCGGTAACGCAGCCCCTACCAATAGCAAACTCAAGATAGAAGTCACGCCATGCAAAACCCACCAAATCTTTAATTGTGAGGGCATCCATTCCAACAAATCTGCTAAAACAAACCAGATAAACCCAGAACTAACGCATAGCGAAAAAAGCACATAACTAGTCCATCTTTGCCACTTAGCCATACGTCCTAAACGTAGGCGACCGTGATTAGTTGAAGAACTCACAAAATCACCCCAACCGCTTCATATTTTTTTAAATACATGGCATTTATATCTTGATGAATGGCCAATGCCTTTGTTAAACCATCAGCAACCACACACCTTTTAGCCATCACTGAATAGCTTTGGTTTGTCAACATAGATTGCTTTCTTATAGGCACAACTAATGCTGATTGCTTCTTGTGAATGCTTTTGTCTTTCGAATAATAAATACCAGATGTTGCGATTGAGCCATCTGATAGCTGACCAATATGAATTAATTGATGTGGCCTTAACGGATGTTTAATATAAATATCTTCAGCCTGATTACCCAAGATCCTCATATCACCACCCGCATTCACCACGGCATGAGTGATGCCATAATTGATTAAAACCTGAACTGCCTTATCAACTGCATAACCTTTTGCAATACCTCCCAAATCCAAACAAAGTGGCTTCCTAAAACTAACAGCATAGTTAGTTTTAAAATCCAAATCCCTCAAAGTACCTCGCTCAACCTCATCTATCTGATAGGTTTCTGGAAGCAATCCCCATTTTTGCAACTCAGGGGCAACTGAACAATCAAAGGCACCTTCGGTATCTTCGAATAACTGTTTAGCCATCACCAATACTTCATAGGTATAAGGATGAACTATGACATCTTTTTCATAAGCATGATGATTGATACAACTCAAATCACTACTAGGCACATGAAAAGACATCAATTTTTCAACTAATTTAATCTCTTTAAATGCATGATTAAAAACATCGCTCACATGTTTATCTAAATACTTATTAGGAATAGTAATTTCCACAAAAGTTCCTAACAAAGCTTGGCAACGCTTCACCATTAGATATTCTTTAAAGCCAAGTCATGCATCACCATCAAACGTTTAACGCCATCAGTCAAATGTTTGGAAGATAAAGTGGCCCCTGAAATATTCTGAATATCTTGATTTAACTTCAGCGGAGAGGCTACTTTCTTACCAACAAACTGTTGGCGCCACGATGCTTCAGAAACTTCAAAACCGTAAGACTCCCTATACTCAAGAATCTCCAATTGCTTAATGCTGCCATCAGGATTAATCCCTACTGCATAGGTAATCATTTCATGTTTGCCTACAACCTCATCAACAATGAACCATCCGCCGTTAGGAGTCTTCCATATGCGACTGGAATCAAAGGGGTGAGTCACTGAAGATGCCTGCTGCATCTTTTCTTGTATAGGCTTTGTCAAAATAATTGGGCGATGCTGCATATCCGTTGTACCAAACATTATTTTTTTAGCTTGATCAATAGATAAATACACCTTGGCATGGGCTACCATCGGTATAGTAGCCATACCCAATGCCAAGCCTGAAATCAAAGGATTAGGTATCCATTTCATTTAAAAGGCACTCCAACTTTAACGATGAATTGATTTTTCCCGTGACTATCCCAGACCTTTCCATCTGAACACTCACCAACACCATCCCCAAAACATTTACCGCCTATTTGATAACGCCAAGCAGCAGTTACCCACCAGTCTTTTTCAGCATAATGAAGATTGGGTCCTATGAAATTTGCTCTTTGAGTATGCGTATCAAAGTTATAACCCGTGAAATCATTGTGAAAACGTCCTTCGATTCCCGCGAACCACTTTGGAGCAAAACGATAGGTTGCACCATACAAAACATCAATCATTGATTCTTTTGATGGTGTGGTTCCAGCAAACTTATATTTCTCCATTTCAGCAATCACATTGACTGCAAGAACTAAGCGATCATCTAAGAAATTAGACTGCATTAAAAGACGCGTCTCTAATGCATCCGCAAACTTACCTTTACTCATCTCGGCATAGAGGCCAACACCAACAGGGCTAAGAACTGGATTTAATACACGCCAAACTCCCTCTACAGACGCTCCCTCAAATTGAGTTTTATTAAATGCATGTCCACTAGCAGATTCAGGAACGCCAAAACCTCCTGTACATGGAGATGGATCAGCTCCACAATTTGTATAGTTATGATTTGCATTAACCGAGTAACCATTGAGATACCCTGTTAACTGAAAATCATTTGTCACACCATACTCAAGACCTGTTTTTGTTTTCCACAAGTCATAGGTACCAGCAGCTTGGCCCTTCGTTAAATCAACTTTTTGCTCAAACTCTAAAGTTCCTTTAGGTTGTAGATCTAAGGTATACAACCATCCAAAACTCCCTTCGCCAGCCATCACTGGCGCAGTTAAAGCCATTAAACAAGCAACGCTTACTAACTTTTTATTTCCTCGCATACCATCCTTTTTCTAATTGTTGATTGATCATTAAATGATAATGATTATCATTAACAAGTCAAGGGTGGGCAAAAAAATACCCCCAATTAATGGGGGCATTCTAGGAAACTAACAACAATTAACTAGTAACGACAGCTGTTAATTTTGCATCCTTTAGTTTAGGTTCAAGAGCATGGCCTTTCCTTGCCCGATGAGCAGCAAAAGATTTTAAAGTTTTGCCATCTAAAGCTGCTTCAGTTGGTTTACCTGCTCTACCAAGACCCGATAGCACAGCACCAGCATCACCAACTGCTATAGTAGATTGGAGTTTTTCACCCTTTTCTAGATCCATCAAAATAACGCCCTTACCACCTGTTGGTAAACGCTTTAAATCATCTAATGGAAATACTAATAAACGACCCAACTCTGATAAGCACGCAACAGATTTCATACCTTCATGGACTTTAGCTGGAGGTAACGGAGCATCTCCAGGAGCAAATTTTGTATCAACCCCCACAAAGGCCTTGCCAGCTTTATTACGCGTAGTCATATCAGCAACATTCGCCAAGAATCCATTACCGGATCTCATCGATAGGAGCAATAAATCATCAGCATGACCAGCGTAGTAAGCAACCATCTGAGTACCGGCAGCCAAATTAACATAACCAGTCAACGGTGATCCATCACCCCTAGCGCCAGGAAGATCACTAGCTGGAATTGTATAAACGCGACCATTGCTACCGAAGGCCAAAACAACATCCGTTGTACGACACTCAAAAGCCCCATACATACCATCACCAGCTTTAAACCCAAATTGCTGAGGATCATGTCCATGACCTTGACGCGCACGCACCCAACCACGCTGAGAAATAATAACTGTCACAGGTTCATCAATGACCTTAGCTTCTGCAATCGCTTTTTTCTCTTCCTGAATGACCGTGCGGCGTTCGTCACCAAACGTCTTCATATCAGATTCAATTTCTTTTACGATACGTTTACGCATCGCAGCATCACTTCCTAAAAGCGTCTCTAAATCATCTTTTTCAGATTTCAGCTCTTTAAGTTCTTGTTCAATTTTGATCGCCTCTAAACGAGCCAATTGACGCAAGCGAATATCAAGAATATCTTCAGCCTGACGCTCTGATAACTTAAATTCCTTGATTAAGTCAGCTTTAGGCTCATCACTACCACGAATGATCTTAATAACTTTATCAATATTGAGAAGGACCATCTGACGGCCCTCCAAAATATGCATGCGATCATTAACTTTCGATAAACGATGTTCTGTTCTACGAGTAACAGTCGCTACACGGAACTCAATCCACTCTCTCAAAATCTCGCTTAAACCTTTTTGACGAGGACGGCCATCATTACCAATCATCACCAAATTAATAGGCGCATTCGACTCAAGTGATGTATGCGCCAATAGAGTTGTCACAAACTCATTCACATCAATGTTTTTTGTTTTAGGCTCAAAAACCAAACGAACTGCTGCATCTTTACTTGACTCATCGCGAACAGAATCCAACACAGACAAAATTGTTTGCTTTAAATTATTTTGATCAGCCGTCAAAGTCTTCTTACCAACTTTAACTTTTGGATTAGTCAGCTCTTCAATTTCCTGCAACACTTTTTGAGTGGATGTTGCTGGTGGCATTTCGGTAATCACCAATTGCCATTGCCCTCTCGCCATTTCCTCAATCATCCAACGTGCTCGAACTTTTAAGCTTCCACGGCCCGTTTCATAGATTTGAGAAATCTCAGTAGCAGAAGAAATAATCTGTCCGCCACCCGGGAAATCTGGTCCTGGCACATGAGTCATCAATTCTTCATGACTCAATTTAGGATTTTTCATTAATGCAATCGTAGCGCCCGCGATCTCATTCAAATTATGAGATGGCACTTCAGTCGCCATACCCACAGCGATACCAGATGCTCCATTTAACAAAACAAATGGTAAACGAGCTGGCAAAAGCTTAGGCTCCTGCATCGATCCATCATAGTTTGGAATGAAATCAACGGTTCCCTCATCAATTTCATCCAATAACAAACTTGCAATTTTGGTTAATCTTGCCTCGGTATAACGCATGGCTGCTGCACCATCACCATCACGAGAACCAAAATTACCTTGACCATCAATTAACGGATAACGCAACGAGAAGTCTTGCGCCAGACGAACTAATGCATCGTAAGCAGATTGGTCGCCATGCGGATGGAATTTACCCAACACATCACCAACTACACGAGCACTTTTTACTGGTTTTGCATCAGAACGAAGATTCATCTCGTTCATCGCAAAAAGAATTCGTCGTTGAACTGGCTTTTGACCATCTGCCACTTCAGGAAGCGCACGCCCCTTCACCACGCTAATAGCGTAATCAAGATAAGCGCGCTCGGCATAGGTCGCCAATGTTAACGAATCAACATCAGAACTACTCGGCACAATTCTTGGTTCACTAACCTGAGTAGATAGATCCCCAGACGAACCACCTTCACTCATATCACTGAATAAATCAGGTTCTTGGTTAGACGTATTTTTCTTTTTAGTCATGTTTAATTTTTTCTTAGGCTTCGGACTTAAATATCAGCTTCAACTTCGTTACCGCGCTCTTCCAACCATGTTTTCCGTGCGCCAGACTCTGATTTACCCATCAACATATCCATTGTCTTAACAGTCTCAACCTCACCAAATTCGCCTTCAGTTACAGGTAATAAACGACGTGTATCTGGATTTAATGTTGTATCCCAAAGTTGTTCTGCATTCATCTCACCCAAACCCTTGAAGCGGCTAATTTGCCAACTACCTTCACGCAAACCATCTTTACGCAATTTATCTTCAATCGACTTCAACTCACCTTCATCCAAAGCATAGAGTTTTTGAGCTGGCTTCTTACCTCTTGCAGGAGCATCAACCCTAAATAAAGGCGGCCTTGCAATATACACATGCCCTCTCTCCATTAACTTAGGGAAATGCTTATAGAACAACGTTAACAGCAATACTTGAATATGAGCACCGTCAACGTCCGCATCAGAAAGAATACAAATCTTTCCGTAACGCAAGTTACTTAAATCAGGCTCATCCTTATTACCATGAGGATCCACGCCAATAGCTACAGCAATATCATGGACCTCATTATTTGCAAATAAACGGTCTCTTTCCGCTTCCCAAGTATTCAGAACCTTACCGCGCAAGGGAAGAATTGCTTGATACTCTTTATTGCGCCCCATCTTGGCAGAACCACCAGCTGAATCACCCTCAACAAGAAAAATTTCATTATTAGCGATATCTTCACTCTCACAATCAGTGAGTTTCCCAGGTAACACTGCCACACCTGATGATTTTTTCTTTTCTACTTTTTGACCAGCACGCGTTCTAGCTTGCGCCTGCTTAATCACAAGTTCCGCTAACTTTTTACCGTAATCAACATGTTGATTTAACCAAAGATCTAGCGCTGACTTCACAAAACCTGAAACCAAGCGAACTGCATCGCGAGAATTTAAACGCTCTTTAATTTGACCTTGGAACTGAGGATCTAATACCTTCGCTGAAAGCACAAATGAAGCACGCGCAAAAACGTCTTCAGGCATCAACTTCACGCCCTTAGGTTGCAACGCATGAATATCAATAAAACTTTTCACTGCATTAAAAAGGCCCTCACGTAAACCACTCTCATGAGTACCTCCTGCAGGAGTTGGTATCAAATTCACATAACTTTCACGAACAGGTGCACCTTCCTCTGTCCATGCCACAACCCAACTAGCCCCTTCGCCTTCTGCAAATGAATCTTCACCTGCACGATTAGGATCAGCAAAATGCTCACCATCAAAAGCTGGGATTACAACAGGGCTATGGCCACCTTGAGCCATTGCCTCATCTAAATAACCCTTCAATCCCTGCGCATAAAGCCAAGTTTGAGGCTCTCCACCTTTTTCTTGAATCAAGGTCACTTTAACGCCAGGCAATAACACCGCTTTCGAGCGTAATAAACGCTGTAGTTCGGCTAATGGAATGCTGGCGCTATCGAAATACTTGCCATCAGGCCATGCGCGCACCTTTGTACCATTGGGACGATCTCCCATCGGAGCAATTTTGGTCTTCAGTGGCTCAACGACAAAACCTGCTTCAAATGCCAAAGTAGAAACTTGTTTATCACGCCAAACTGTAACTTCCATTCTCTTCGATAAGGCATTAGTAACAGAAACACCTACACCATGTAGACCGCCAGAGAAAGCATAAGCACCACCTGAGCCCTTTTCAAATTTGCCACCGGCATGCAGCTGCGTAAATACAAGCTCTACAACAGGTCTTTTTTCCTCTGGATGCATCCCCACAGGAATACCTCGGCCATCATCTTCCACGCTAACACTGCCATCCGTGTGCAAAGTCACCATGATGTGCTTACCGTGGCCACCTAAGGCCTCATCGGATGCGTTATCGATAACCTCTTGGATCATATGCAAGGGGTTATCGGTCCGCGTGTACATGCCCGGACGTTGTTTGACAGGTTCAAGGCCCTTCAGGACTTTGATCGACGATTCGCTATATTGGTCTGATTTTTTTGTTGCCATGGCGAAGAATTGTATCCACATGCGAAAATGAACTCCATGGGAGCACTTAATCACCTTCGAGTTTTAGACCTTAGTCGAGTACTAGCTGGCCCTTGGTGTGGGCAGAACCTAGCTGACCTAGGAGCCGATGTAATCAAGGTTGAGCGGCCAATCTCGGGCGATGACACACGCCAATGGGGGCCTCCTTTTTTGAGAAATTCTGAGGGCCAAGAGACTACAGAATCTGCTTTTTATTTAGCCATTAATCGCAATAAAAGATCGATTACTTTGGATATTTCGACCAAAGAAGGTCAAGAAATCATCAAAAAATTGATTTTAGACAGCGATATAGTCCTTGAAAACTACAAAGTAGGCCAATTGAAGAAATACGGCCTAGATTATGACAGCCTAAAAAAGATTAAAAATGATCTAATCTATTGTTCTATAACAGGTTTTGGTCAAACAGGCCCTTTTGCACATCGACCTGGCTACGATGTTGTAGTTCAAGGTATGGGGGGCTTCATGAGCGTTACAGGTGAAAAAGACGAGTTACCTGGCGGCGGGCCTCAAAAAGCAGGCGTAGCAATTGCAGACCTATTTACAGGCATGTATGCCACCTCTGCAGTACTAGCAGCCGTAGTACACAGAGATCGTACTGGCGAAGGGCAATACATTGATCTAGCTCTTTTAGATGTGCAAATAGCTACTATGGCCAATGTTGCTAGCAACTACCTAATAAGCGGCGTGTCACCCAAGCGGTGGGGTAACGCTAGTCCAAATATTGTCCCCTATCAAACATTCAAAGCGGCTGATGGTTGGATCATTGTTGCCGCCGGCAATGACAGTCAATTTAGGCATTTTGTTCAGACAGGTGGCGAATCTCATCTAGCCGATAACCCGCTTTATGCCACCAACCCCGAAAGAATTAGACATCGAGATAGCCTTATCCCTCTTCTACAGGCGATGACACTTAAAAAAACTAAATCCGAATGGATTGAGGCACTAGACCATGCCAACGTTCCTTGTGGCCCCATTAATGACTTCGAAGAAGTTTTTGCTAATGAGCAAGTTATTGCACGAAATATCAAAATGGAAATGACTCATCCAACGGGAGGAACAGTTCCTTTAGTGCGAAGCCCCATGAGATTAAGCGCAACACCTGTTGTTGAAAATAGGCCGCCGCCCCTGCTCGGGCAACATACAAGTGAAATTCTTAAAGAGCGATTAGGATTAAGCGATGCTGACATTCAAGCGTTAAAAAATAAAGGTGTTATTTGATTTTTAATCATTACTCATAACCGATTAAATTCCAGGAAAATTTTGAATAACCGTTCACTCAGCCTCACAAAAATATTAATTGCCGGCGGGTTGCTCGTTACCCTATCCATGGGTATTCGACACGGCTTTGGTTTATTTAATTTATCAATTACCCAGCTCAACGGTTGGGGACGTGAAACATTTGCCTTAGCTATGGCTTTGCAAAACCTTACCTGGGGCATCACACAACCATTATTTGGAGGCCTTTCCGATCGCTTAGGCTCTTTCAAGGTTCTTTTAATTGGCGGCCTACTCTATGCTGCCGGATTAGCTGGTATGGCAACCGCTAGTTCATCTTTAATGTTTATTTTATTTGGCGGCATCATGATCGGAATAGCCCAATCATGCACCACTTATATTGTTGTTTATGGTGTTATTGGCAGAAACTGTCCAGAAGAAAAAAGAGTATGGGCTATGGGTGTTGCTGCAGCCATGGGTTCATTTGGCCAGTTTTTAATGATTCCAGTTGATCAAACCTTAATTTCTTATTTTGGCCCGCAAGATGCGCTCTTAGCGCTTTCTGTTCTTGCCATGTTGATCTTGCCACTCTCTTACCTACTTCGCGAAGGCAAGACTAAACCCACTCTCAAACAACAAGAGCAAACAGCCATCGAAGCGATTAAAGAGGCTTTTCAGGAGAAAAATTTCCTACTAATTAATTTAGGTTACTTTGTTTGCGGCTTTCAAGTTGTTTTTATTGGCGTTCACTTTCCAGCATACCTGCGTGACATGTCAAAAATTTATCCAGGCATCAGCAACCCTGAATTGGCCACCATTGCTTTAGCATTGATTGGTTTATTTAATGTACTTGGCACTTACTATGCGGGTGTATTCGGTCAAAAATTTCCCAAACGCTTAATTCTTGCAGCCATCTATGTTTCTCGCTCAATTGCGATTAGCATTTTCTTATTGCTTCCGATTAGCTCAGGCTCTGTGTACATTTTCTCTGTAGTCATGGGAGTTCTATGGCTCTCAACAGTCCCCGTTACAAACGCACTTATTACACAAATATTTGGCATTAAACACATGGCCATGCTTTCTGGGTTCGCCTTTCTATCACACCAAATTGGCAGTTTCTTAGGCGTGTATTTAGGCGGCTATTTATATGACAGAATGGGGAGCTATAACATCGTTTGGCTCATTGCAATTGCTTTAGGCATTTTTGCCGGGGCAGTTAATATACCCATCAAAGAATCGGCTATCGTTAGACCCCATATCGCTCCAAGCACGAATTAGTTATGTCTTTCTTAACAAAGTTAATTCTAATAAAATTAGCAATCGTATTAATTTTGGGCTTGGTTTTTATGGCGTATTTCAACCCGACTTTAATTGTAGATATAGCAAATACTGTGCTTACTCTCTGCGGATGGTAAGCTAGCGCCCTATTTTGATGCTCGCCATAGTACAGTGGATAGTACAACTGCCTCCTAAGCGGTAGACACAGGTTCGATTCCTGTTGGCGGGACCAAGTCACACTCTTGAAAGATCACATGTCAGAAAATTTTTCGATTGATCACCTCATATCGCTTCTAAAAGAAAAAATTGGGGTTATCTTCAACGCGGACAATACAGATGCTTTTGAAGCCCATCTGGAACATCTATCTAGCAATGACACACAAGCGATTGTTGAAAGAGTCTCTCTTTTATTTGCTTACTGGTCAAATATCAATTTGATTGCAGAAGCACATGACCCACTCCAAACCGAGTTAACTAAATCCATTTCACTCATTCAAGCTTACAAAGCATCTATCACAACTGAATTAGGATTTTTATGCCCCATGCTCATCGCTGAAGCAACTGGCAAAGAGGTTCAAATTGATACACCTGAACAATTTGAGCTTTTTAAGAAATTACTTAAGGGCGTAGATAACTTTGTACGTGAGAAAAAACTATCAGATGAACAAGCCAACGTATTACTGATGGATTCTTTGCACAAATATTTATTTAGATTAGATGACCCTGCGCCCTAAGGCATCAAAACTTTAAATACCGGTAACAGCAGCCACCAAATTATTGCTTAACTGTTCGAAATACTTATAAGCCTTAGCTGTTGGAATAACTTTTTTAATACGAGCATCTTTTTGAACATCTAAGCTCACATACCCCATGGCGACCATCTTTTTAATACGGGCATGCAATGTCGCTGGCGACCCAATATCACTCATTGAAATAATTTCTGAGACGGTTAAATACTCTTTTGTGGCGTAAGTATGTAAACAAATAGTTTCCAAGATTTGTTTAGCTGTACTATCCAAATCCTTTGAACCATTTTCAGCTAGAACCTTAACCAAATTAAGGAATCTAAAATAAATATCAGGGCTCTGATTTTTAGTCATGTTGAGGATTATTGTAACCTTTAAAGTGCTAAAAATTACAACTAGATTTTATTGAAAAAACCAATATTTTTACGGAATATTAATATTCCCCTACTCTGATAGAGATAAGCCCCTATACCCAATCAAGTCCTTTTAATTTAATTTGTTATTAATTAAGAAGGATATAAAAGTAAGCTATGTCGGTCAATTTTGCCAAGAACCCAACTCTTCAAAGACTGCTCATGGTTCTGGTGTCTTTATCGCTTTACTTCATTTCTCTAGAAATAACTAAGCTATCCCCAGAAGTCCTTGTTCATGATGGTTGGATTTATCTCATTTTTTTACCTGCTGGCAGCCGACTTCTTAGCATCATGCTATTTGGCATTTGGGGAGCTATCGGGGACTGCATCGCTTTATTCATCTCAGCCATCAATATCTTACCGGATCAAAATATCAGCATCTGGCTAACTTTTGCGACAAGTAGTAGCCTAGCTAGCTTAATTGCCATTAGATTTACGATGAAACAATTGAATATTCATCTAGATTTAAGCAATCTCAAATATTGGCAGATTCCCGTTTTATCCGTGATCAGCAACCTCATCCATGCTTTTGTTACCCAATTCACACTGAGTTATTTTTTACAAAAACATTACACTTTTTATATCAGAGATAGCCTTGCCATGGCACTTGGAGATTTTTTAGGAACCATGCTAATTATTGGCGTTGCAACTGTAGGTATTAAATTATTTAAAGCAGAGAAAACTAACTTCTAAATTATTTTGACCTTCTAAGCTTCCACACTTGGACATTAGCGCGTAGTACTAATAGTGCATAACGATTTAAAGGATAACCAGCCAATTTCCAAAAATGATGCCAAACACCCAAGGCATATAACAAAGATCCAGGTTTAATCTTCATAAGAACTATCCCCTACTATTTTCCAACTGGAGGAATAACTGTACTTCTTGGAGCAACGGTAAGCGTAACTGAAGCTTTACCACCAAATGACCCTTCTTCAATTTCAATGGTTGCCGTTCTATCTTTTTTAATAAACACCAAAATACTATTTTTAGTTTTTGTTGAAGAAACTAAGGTCCACCCAGATTTTTGATACTGATCTCTAAAGAAATTAAAAGTTTCCGTACCATTTTGAGCAGAATTAATTGCCACGCGACCTGCCCAACCATCACCACTACCCAAAATCAAAGACTTTTCATTATCAATGCGTGACCCACCAGGCAAAGGCATATCACCCAGCAATTTATTTTGGACATCCGACAGGCTTTCACCATCAGCATTAGTTAAGGGAGCTGATGCACAAGCAACAAGCCCGATACTTAAAAACAGTGCTATTAATAATTTATTCATTGATTTTTATCCACAAAATACAAAGCGATAACAGTAATGTAATCGCATTTGCTGCAACAATGGGCTGCACCTCAATTATGCAACCATAAATCAACCCAAGGAAACCATTGTTAATGTTGCGGCTAAGTAGCAGAGCATAGATTCCATAAAAATATTTATAAAAATTATCTTTCAGATTAATGTCAATAGGGGTAAAAAATTATTTTTCTCAAAATTTTTTAAAACTTATCCACAGCTTCTGTGGACTACTTCCTCTAAAAAATAGAAAAAGTCTTATACAACATGGCTTGAAGTTACTTGCACAAAAAATAGGCAACCCATTTTTAAATTAACTAAAAAATAATTTAACAAATGTAATCGTCAAAAAATATTTTTCTTAAACAACTTGACACAGAAAAATCTTGCCTTCTTTTTCCTCTACATCCAGCTTAATAAGAGTAGCGCCTCGTGGGCAAGGCCCTGAAATGCATTCTCCCGTATCTGGTAAATATTGAGCATCATGAGATGCACAAATAAGCGCTGTTTTATCTTGTGTAAAAAATTTACCTGGCTGCCAATCTAATTCCATCGCCACATGAGCACAACGATTAAGGTAAGCATGGGCCATACCATCGTGACGAATTAAGAAAGCTGGCAATGTTTCATCAATCCGGTGATCTACACCACCCACTCTTTGGGCAATATCGGAGGTTCTCACCTGGAACCTAAAACCATCCTCTCCGTCAACCAACGACTCTGATGAGCAAATTGGGTGGCCAGCTTGCACCAAAGGTTCAAAATCTTCAGACTCGGAAATGGCTTCTTGACTCATATCTCTATATTTTTCGTTAATAATGTGAATGTTAGATTGATTATGATGCTAATGGTTAGCTTTAGACGATAATCAAGCGATATTTGAGAATATTGTAGATATGTCATTAATTTCCGCCACAACTAGAGCTGCACTCGAGGAGTTGCTCGAAACTTCGATCAGACCAGTTCCGCATCATTGGTTGGGAGTTCGCTATGGCGTTCATATTATTGGCCATATTCAGCCAGATTATGTGCCCATTATTGAGCGTTATATTGAAGAAACGGAAAGCAATGCACTTGTTCGTTTTGGCGAATATCTTCAATTAGAAAAATTACCTCCCACACTATTAAGCCAAGAATTAAGAGATTTAGCAGAGTTCCTTAAAGAAGAAGGCTTAGTCCCCGGTTGGCGAGGCGAAGAGTTTGCATGGATTGATGAGCTAGGTCATGAGCGCTTTAGAGTAGAACGCGCTATTTTTAGATCTTTAGGCTTTCATAGCAGAGCCTGTCATATCAATGGCTATACCCAAAATAAAGAAATCTGGCTGGGAAAACGTAGCATGACCAAAGCCACAGACCCCAACATGTTGGACAACATCGCTGCAGGAGGCATTAGTGCTGATGAAACGCCACAACAATGTGCTCTTCGAGAGCTTTGGGAAGAATCCGGCATTCCAGAAAATTTAGCTAGATTGATTGACCCGATTGGCGTTATCCACGTCAAACGTGTTGTAGAGCCCAAAGGCCTACACGATGAGAGCCTGTTTATTTTCGACCTAGAACTTCCTGATGACTTTAATCCTCAAAATAATGATGGTGAAGTTGAAGGGTTTATACGCCTACCTTTCGCAAGCGCTGCAGAATTAATCTTAGAAGGTGCGCTCACCCCCGATGCTGCAGCTGTGACTGCTGATTTCTTGCTAAGAAAAGCCTAATCAGTTCTAATGAATTTAGAAATCATTGCTTTTGTACTGTCATTGTTTTGCGTGGCATTAAATGCTAAAGGCCATGTTCTAACGTGGCCCTTAGCAATTATCAGCTCCTTAGCCTATAGCTGGGTGTTTCAAGATGCCAAGCTATTTGGTGATGCCGCCCTTCAATTAGTTTTTGTCGTTTTAGCTATCTACGGTTGGATTAAATGGTTTAAAAAGACAACTTCATCTATAACGTTTAAGCACATCCAAGCCAAATCAATCACTTACATGGTCATAGCTTGCTTGGCTTTATTCGTATTGATTAAATTTGCTTTAATTCAATACACCAGCTCAGACGTACCAACCATCGATGCATTCTTAACAGCAGCTAGTTTGGTGGCAACTTATATGAGCGCTCATAAGTGGATTGAGAATTGGCTAGTTTGGGCTTTCGTTGATGTTATTTATATTGGGCTTTATATATTTAAGGGCTTGTATTTAACAGCTGTGCTGTATGGGCTATTTATTGCTTTATGTGTTTTAGGCTGGCACCAATGGTCAAAGCTGATGGGCTCAGAAGGTAACAAAGCATGAGCCACATTATCAAAGTTGCCATTATTGGTGCCGAATGTACTGGCAAAACAACCTTAGCTCAAAATTTGACTGCTCTGTATCGAACAAAATATCCTGCAGCGTTTGTGCCTGAGGCACTACGTTTATTTGTGGAAAATCAAAAAAGAACGCCTAAAGCAGAAGAACAAGCACTCATCGCCCTTGAACAAAAGAATCTTGAAAAAGAACTAGCTTCGAAATTAATTCTTGAGCATGAGAACCCTGAGCTTGTATTTTTATTTTGTGACACAACACCTTTGCTAACAGGTATTTATAGCGAAGTTGTCTTTGGCGCTACCGACCAGGGTGTTAAGAAAATTGCTCAAAATCATGACTACGATTTGACACTTTTCACGCAAATTGATTTTCCATGGAAAAGCGATGGCATCCAACGCGATGGCCCACTCGCTCAAGCCAAGGTTCATTACAGAATCCAAGCTAAATTAGATAGCCTCAAGATTCCCTATCGCATAGTGAGCGGTGGTGTTCAAAAACGCCTTCAAATAACAGAAAAATACATCCAAGAATTGCTGACATCACTCGAATACTAAAAGTATTTATAATGTGGCTATCTAGAAGTTTTAGATATTAGCTCGGGGTCCTGCATCTAGCCTTATCGGATGTGGGTGAGAAATACCCGTTGAACCTGATCTCGATAATGCGAGCGCAGGGAAGCGTCCAAAATCGCATCCCAAACTCGCCATCGTTTAAATAAGGAGTATTAACGATGGCTTATATGCCAAAACTAAACCGTATTGCAGGCGCTTGCGCCCTGCTATTTATCATCAACTCTCAAGTTTCTGCCGAAGAAGCCCAGTTATCCCCCGTGGTGGTGACTGGTGAAAAAGGCACTGGTTATGTGGCAAAAAGTGCCATGATTGCAGGCCCTGGCGGTACTCAAGAAGTTAACTTAAAAGACTTACCTGCATCAGTAACAGTTATTACACGTGATCTTTTAGACGATAAACAAGTAAAGGTTATGTCTGAAGCTGTTCGCTTAGATGCCTCAATTGGCGACTACTATTCACCTGTTGGCTATTATGAAAATTTATATGTCCGTGGTTTTCAATTGGACCCAGCAACAAGTTTTAGAGTAAACGGTTTAACGGTTACCGGCGAACAAAATTTCGCATTTGAAAATAAAGAACGTATGGAAATTCTTAAGGGTGTTAGCGCTCTCGAGGTAGGCGCAGCGTCACCTGGAGGAATCGTTAATTTTGTAACTAAGCGCCCTAAAGAAGTAACATCATTTACTGTCGGCACTGGTGAAAGAGGCACCGCCTATACCGCAGTTGATTACGGAACTTTTTTTGATGAGGCCAAAACCCTAGGTATTCGCATTAATGCAGCACATGAGAATATCAGGCCATTTGTTGCTGGCGCTGAAGGTAAACGAGATTTTGCAAGCATAGCTATCGATGCAAAGATCAGTAATCAAACTAAAGTTGAGTTTGATTTTGAGTATCAAAACAAAAGTGAAAGATCAGTTCCTTCTTTGATGATGCTGGGGGATGCCCCTAATATGAGCTTTCCCAATGTGCCAGCGGATATCATGCTTGGACGCTATTCATGGGTACCGCCAACGGACATTATTTCAACCAATGCAAGCCTAAAAATTACTCATGAAATTGACAACTCACTGAAAGGATTTTTTAACTTAGGTCATAGTGAAGTAAAAATAAATGATCAGTCTCTTTATGCTTATGGGTGCACAGACTCCTCTGGATGGCACATGAATTTCTGCTCCAATGGTAACTATGATGCTTATGACTTTAGAAGCTTAGGGGAAATAAGAAGAAACGATCAAATTCAAACCGGTCTAACAGGGAACCATCAGTGGTTAGGAATGAAACACTCTTGGACAATTGGGGTTGATGAATTAATTCGATCTGTATATAAAGGGAATTCGATTTATGGCGATCCTTATCTCTCACCTAATGGGCAAGATAACTTATACCATTTTGGAAATCCAATTTCGCCTTTTTACGGTGGTCTGCCAAATCCTAGTAGCTATGGACCTGGTGTAGTTCATAAAATTTTGGATCATAGTCAATCTAGCATTTTTCTCAATGACCAGATTAATTTAAATGATCAAGCAAAATTATTTACCGGCCTAAGAGTCATGCAAATGCGCCAAAAAGCATACGAGGTAACCAACGGCAATCCATATGCTGAGCTAAACAAATGGTGGCTCTTACCGCAACTTGGTTTAAGTTATGCACTAACCCCTCAAATAACGAACTATATAAGTTACAGTAAAGGGGTTGAACCTGGAACTATCGCTCTATCTGATAGTTTTGTAAATCGAACAGTCATGCCCCCTAAACAAACAGAGCAATATGAAATAGGTAGTAAGTTCTCGATTAATCCTGACTCGCTATTAACATTTGCACTATTTGAAATGAGGCGACCTAATGAGTTTTCACTCTACGATAGCGGCATACTTTATAAGCTTTACCAAGAAGGAACCGTAACTAACCGTGGGGCAGAAATTTCACTAGCTCAAAAAGTTACTAATCGTCTAAATTTACTCGCTAGCGCCATGTATTTGAGAGCTGATCAATCAGGCGCAGTCACTGACCCGACTCAAAATGGCAAACAAGCTATTGGCATCCCACACTGGAGAAGCATTGTTAATGCTGATTATTTAATACCCAACTACGAACGCTTAAGTATTCAAGGTAGCTGGACTTATAGCTCAGGGAAGCCAATCGACATGCAAAATACAATGCAAGCGCCAAGTTACAACAAGTTTGATGCAGGCCTAAAGTATCTTGATAGAGTTGGTAAAGCCCAAGCTACTTATCGCGTATTTGTAGAAAACATTTTTAATAAGTTCTATTGGCGAGATGTAAGTCAAAGCTTTGGCGCTAATATGCTTTACCCCGGAGCCCCAAGAATCATCAGAGCTACAGCCACTTTTGATTTTTAATCAAATCTCTAAGCGCATTTCAACATGATCAATACCCACTTCATCGAAGATCGGGCCATGAGGTTCAAAGCCTGATTGAGCATAAAAAGAAATTGCGTGAACTTGGGCGTGCAAGATAAATTCTTGTACGCCTTTTTCTTTTCCAACCTCTATTAACTTCAAAAGAATTGCCTTACCAAACCCCCTCCCTCGATGAGAGGCATCTATAGCCATACGCCCTATTCTTGCTTTTGCGCCATTAATAATTAAGCGTCCCGTGCCTACAGCAACACCATCAACTGTTAATACAGCATGCCAAGCTACCGTATCAAGATGATCCCACTCCTCTTCTTCGGGGATAGATTGAGCCTTAACAAAAGCTTCATACCGAATAGGCTTAACGAAATCTTTTGCCAAGTTCCAGGTAGTTACTTCTAAATTCATCATCTGAATATAAAGTACACAGCACCCAAAAGACATAATCCAGCCCAAATAAAATCAATCTTAAATGGCTGCCCCATATATAAAACTGAAAATGGCACAAAAACAGCTAAGGTAATAATTTCTTGCGTAATCTTTAACTGAGCTAAATTGAAATGCTCAAAACCAATTCGATTGGCTGGCACCTGTAATGCATATTCAAAAAATGCAATCCCCCAACTTAAAATTGCAGCTATCCACCAAGGTTTATCGGATAAGTTTTTGAGATGGGCATACCAAGCAAAAGTCATAAAGACATTTGACATAACGAGTAAGCCTACAAAACTGATAGGGGCCAAGATAGTTGATTGCATTTTTCCAGTCAGATGAATGAGTTATAGGGGATATTAAAACAAAGACATGGAAAATTTGGCATCTTTTAAAAATAAGGCTATAATCTCGGTCTATTCCTCGATAGCTCAGTCGGTAGAGCGCCGGACTGTTAATCCGTAGGTCCCTGGTTCGAGCCCAGGTCGAGGAGCCAAATAACTAAGAAGCTTCTAAGGTGTATTTAGAGGCTTTTTTATTAGCCCTGGTGGTGGAATGGTAGACACGCCGGTCTTAGAAGCCGGTGCCGAGAGGCGTGAGAGTTCGAGTCTCTCCTGGGGCACCATCAAATACAAATAATCTCAGTTACGGATGTATATCTAAGGCCAATAACTCAGCCTCCGTAAACCCTGCAGCTTTTCTAGCCAAATAATTAAAAGGCCCTCTTAATTTAGGTGCCTCATATTTTTCCATCAAATCAGCATAAGCCTTAATGGGATCAACAGACTCTCGTTGGCATAAATAGTTAAACCAATAATTGCCAATTTGCACATGCCCCACTTCATCATTCAGAATAATTTGTAAGATTTTGACTGTTTCAGGGTCATTTGCTTGAGCCAATTTCTCTTGAATAGGCGGTAAAGCATCTAACCCTCTTGATTCCATCGTGCGCGGCACTAAAGCCATCCTAGCTAATAAAGAATCGGTGGTCTTACTCACCATCTCCCATAAGCTGTTATGTGCTGGGAAATCCCCATACTGAAAGCCTTGAACCTTGAGATGCTGATTTAATAAATCAAAGTGATAAGCCTCTTCTTGAGCAACCCTCAACCAATCTTCGTAATATTGCTGAGGCATATGAGGAAAACGCCAAATAGCATCTAAAGCCAAATTAATCGCATTGAACTCTATATGCGCCAATGCGTGGATTAAGACAGCTCTACCCTCTTGCGTATGCATCGATCGACGCTTCACCAACCCTGGGTTCACCAATATAGGGTTCTCCGGCCGACCAGGAATCACAACCCCATCATCAGTGATACCTCTACTCACATCTAAAGCAACATGACCATTTAAATAGTCTTCGCGTAAACGAGCAACACCCTGCCCCTTTAGGATTGGGTCTGAGATACTTAACAGGTGAAGTGCCGTTAACCTGAGTTCTTGATGCATGAGCGCAATTATCCACTTTCCGAAACAACCTTCATAGATAAACGATGCAACTCAGCTAATAAATCTCAGGCATTCTTAACCCTTAGAGCCGCTCCTAATGCTTTTCTAGCCCACTCAATTGCCATCGGCGGCTCATCATATATATCCAATGGAACTTCTGAAAAAGATAGCTCAATTACTTTCTTTTTACCTGCTTTATCCATCCGTTCATAAGAGAATGGCCTCAATGAACGCTTAGAAAAGTCTGAGCTTGTTAAATGATCTACCTTAAGATAAAGAACACCACCAATAAAAATAGCGAACATCAGACCATCTTTAAATACCCCATAACCCCCAAACATTTTTCGAATATTTAAAGGTTGTAATGGTTCCCATAACTCAAGAATTAGTTCTAACTGCTGATCCATATGAATATCTTATATGATGATTACCTCATCAACGAATTGACTCAATAACCCCATGGATCTTCCTCAAAGCCCTCTAGGCAAATTTCCCATAGGTAGCCAACTTAAACATTTAAAAACTGGTGGGTACTATCGCGTGATTGGCCTAGCAAAAATTGAAGCCACTTTAGAAATGGCGTATGTCTATGAATCACTACAAACTAAAGACTACTGGATTAGGCCGCAAACAGAAATGGAAGATGGCCGATTTGAACTCTGTATTTAACGTAGTTTAATTTTTGATGAAACCAATATACCTAACAAAATTAAACAAAAAGCCAAAGCATGAAATAACTGAGGCATCTCGCCAAGCAAAACAGCAGACATAACAGCTGCGAATACAGGCGTTAAATTAGAAAAAAATGATGCGACAGCAGGGCCGGCCTCCTGAACCCCCAAACCCCAAAATCTAAAGGCAATAATGGATGGCCCAATCGCGATGTAAATCAACAAAGCCAATACCCAAGCGTTGAACTGAAAATGAAAAGTACCTGTCATTGCTTCCACACCTGAAAAAGCAATCGATGAAATTAAACCAAAAATAACTTGTGCCAACAAGAATTCAGCCCAATGCCACTGACGCTCGTTGCTTGAACCAGGCTTCGTTAACATCCAGCTATAAAAACCCCAGATAATCGTTCCAAACAAGATAAATAAATCTCCAACGACCAGATGGATATTTAACAATGCCGATATATCACCGCGAGACAGAACCACCATCACCCCTAAAATGGAAATAAAGGCACCAACAAGCTGACGCCATTCAGGGCGAACATCATAAAAAACTGCACCAATCAACAACATCCAGATAGGCATTGATGCTGCAATCAAAGTCACATTAATAGGTGTTGATGTTTGCAAAGATAAATATTGGAGCGTGTTGTACCCACCCACAGCAAACAAGCCCAAAAGAAAAAAACGTGTCTTATGTTTCCATAAAGGGCTTTGCTTCTTAAGAATTCGCCAGCCTAAGGGAAGCAAAACTAAAGCAGCAAAAACCCAACGAAACATATTTAATGTCATAGGAGAAACAATACCAACTGACATACGCCCCAAAACCGCATTGCTTGCCCACAACAAAGGAGACAAACTCATCAAAAAAATAATGCGAGGAGACAAATGGGTCATTTTTAATTAGCTTCTTCAACTGAAGTGCCTATCATAATGCTTCAAATCTACATTTGCTCGATGAGCCCCTAATCAGCTATGCTTACACGTATCAAGCTTTTATAAAGCATTAAAGGGAATATATGTCAGTTGATGAGCGCATCACCAATCTTGAAATCAAACTTAGCTTCACTGAAGACTTAATTGAAGAGCTCAATCAAACTGTTTACAAACAACAGCAGCAAATCGAGTTGCTTTACAAAGAAATTAAAGCACTAAAAATACAAATGGCTAATAGCATGCCAGTTGAAGGAGGCAGTAGCCTGCGCGACGAAATACCGCCACACTATTAGCCGGCTAACTTAGCTTACTTCCAACGCTCACAAGTTACTTCAAGCGTCCCCTTCTCGCAGCTCAACATCAAATGGCCATCTTGTATGGTTGCTTGTATTTGCATAGTTCGCTCTGCCCACATCGCTAACTGTTGAGAAATATCAGCACTCACCCGATACACAGACAACTTATCCATTCTAGTTAACTTGTTCTCTATTCCCTTCCACCAAACCTCTGCAGCATGGTGATAAGCATAGACAACTACTTTTTCAGATTTAGAACAGGCTCTGCTCAAAGGCTTTTCTTCTGGCTGCCCCACCTCTACCCATAGCTTAGTTTGCCCAGTAAAGTCTTTTAACCAAACATCCGGCTCATCAGGATCCGATAATCCGGCACCAAACACCAACTGGCCATCCCCATTACAAAGATCATTTAAAAAATGAGCGTTAAAAGATAATGCCAATAAACGCATCATCATGCGCTCATCTGTTTCACTAGGATGTCGCGCCAAGGTCAAACTGTGATCAGCGTAGTAACCATGATCAATATCAGCCACAGACAGATTGACTTTAAATATAGTTGCTTTAGTGGCCATAAGGTATTTTTACTTTTCTATCAGTATTTGCAGGAGTCTGCGAAAATAGCATTATGAAGCAATCAAATTACCAGGAAGAAGATCCAGCGTTTGAAAAACCGAGCAAATCGGAAATTAAACGCCGTCTAGAAGCTCGCCATAGCTTAGCTGAGGAAATTAGCCAATTAACCCCAGATAAATGGAAACAAATGCCTTTGCCAGAGGACTTTCTAGAGGCTCTTCAACAAACTGCTCATGTTCGCAGTCATGGTGGCATACGCCGTCATATCGCTTATTTAGGCAAACTCCTGGGAGGGCTTGAAGAATCTGAAGTTCAAGCCATCAAACAAGCGTTTATTACTATTGTTGGCGTCAAAAAAGCCACCAGAATGAAAATTTAAGACCCACCGTTGCTCCATAAGTCATAACAAGCAAGAAAAGCTTAAAAAGCCTAAAATTACGCCTGTGAATGCCCCCGTACCTCTATCGCTAATTCCAAGCGCTCCAGCACTAGATTCTTTCCCTAAATACTGGGCTGAGTGCTTTGGCACATCTACTTTCTTACCTATGAGCAAGAAAGAAATGGATCAGCTTGGTTGGGATAGTTGCGACATCATCATTGTTACTGGCGATGCCTACGTAGATCACCCTAGTTTTGGCATGGCCATTATTGGTCGATTATTAGAGTCACAGGGTTTTAGGGTTGGCATCATTGCTCAACCTGACTGGCAATCCGCAGACCCATTTAAGGGATTGGGCAAACCCAACCTCTTCTTTGGTGTAGCCGCCGGCAACATGGACTCCATGATCAATCGCTATACGGCTGATCGCAAAGTTCGTAGTGACGATGCTTACACTCCTGGCGGCATTGGCGGCAAACGCCCAGATCGTTGCTCCCTTGTTTACGCACAACGATGCCGAGAAGCCTACCCCGAAGTTCCTATTGTGATGGGTGGCATTGAAGCATCTTTACGCCGTATTGCGCATTATGATTATTGGCAAGACAAAGTACGTCGCTCAATTCTGATTGACGCTAAAGCAGACATTCTTTTATACGGTAATGCCGAAAGAGCCGTTGTTGAAATCGCCCATCGCCTAGCCAAAGGCGAAGAAATTGGCCAAATCAACAATGTCAGAGGAACAGCGTTTGTAAGACGACATCCAGCTCCTGGATTTACAGAAATTGATTCAAGTACCGTTGATATCCCTGGCACGATTGATGCCCCTATCAACCCTTACTTAACTCCTGATGAGCAAGCTCAAAATCAAGGT
>Ga0213922_1000235_pt1 | contig 32524 bp, 38 predicted proteins | sample McNCre2917MG_FD_165060 | JGI IMG/M metagenome (GOLD analysis project Ga0213922, IMG submission 165060) | Freshwater microbial communities from McNutts Creek, Athens, Georgia, United States - 29-17 MG | ecosystem: Environmental > Aquatic > Freshwater > Creek | place: USA: Georgia | collected... | reverse complement strand
CCAAGAAGGTATTCTGTACAATTTCCATCTACTTTGCATCGCGGTAACTTACACTCCTGTTTTGACCAATTATCTGGGTCTTGGCACGAATAGCGATAACTTCCTTGGTATCCGCAAGAGGCCAATGAACTAATAAAAATAGCGCCAATAATAAACTTATGTACCTTGCGCATATCACGCCTTATGCGCCATATATGCGCTTGCTGTTGCGCTTCCCATTGTTGAGTCATTGAATGCTTGTGCAAATTCTTCTTTGCGGGCGCTTCCATCAACCTTGTTAAATACGCTGTTGATTTCTTCAACGCTGAGTTTTCCATCATCAAGAAATGCGCGTGACAGACCCTCAACAACAGTTGCGACTCCAGCGATACCAGCCATGAAGATTGCCTTCCATAATGGAACTCCAGCAATTGTTCCAGCACCAATAACGCCCAAACCAGATGCTGCGAATGTTGCAAGAATACGCAAAACAATATTTTTAATCTGTTCCATTACCGTGTTCCTTCTTTGTGGCCTTTTTTGTCTTTATGGGTACGCAGAGGATGACCTACAGGAAGATATTGGCGACGCTTGCCTGCTTTAGTGCCAGCAATATGTTCAACTTCTCCAGTTAATGGATTTTTACGCGTGCGACCTTCGCCAGCGCCTGCTTTGCCTTTTTTCTGTTTTCCCATGAAGCGAATAATAATCGCTATATGGATAGAAAGGTTTTAGGCTAAAAAGGTAGCGTATCTTGTGGGAATTCACTCTCAACTATGGCTGATGTATCAGAAGACACCACATTGAAGCCTTCTGAGCGCTCAAGAACCATGTGAACGTAGTTATGTAGGCCAAAGTTATCTACAAGATTGCGGATAACACCTTCAGTTGGAAGGGTTGAGCATGTGTAAAGGTCAAACTGGACAAACGATGGAGTTGTCTCATCCCAAACATGCATTGCAATATGCGATGTCTCAATTAGACAACCAACGGTCATGCCGCGATTTCCTTCTTTGGTGACATATGAAGCGATTGGGCCAGCAGCAACTTTCATACCGATTTCAGCAACGAGGTCTTCAAGCCATGACATGACAGCCTCTTTATCCATGGGAGGATTGTTCATGTACCCATTCAATAGCAAGTGATTGTGAAGTGGCATTTTAATATCCGTTCTTTATTAGCCAGCGCTTATCGTCATTTGTGAAAGTTCTATCATAGGACTTATCTGCCCGTGATTGCGCGAGGGCTTTTCTCTGCTGAAGAATTCCTTTACGCTTCCGAATAAAGTCTCTTTGACGTTCTGTAAAACCACCCCAGATACCAAATGCTTCCCATTCAAGGGCATACTGCAAGCAATTTAAGCGAACTGGGCACTGACGGCACATTCTGATTGCGTGGTCATTATTTATTCTTTCTGCCTTATTTGCGCCAAATCCTGGAAACCACCAACTTGTATCTTTCCCCTCACATTCTCCACCCCTTGGTGGCAATGGTGCTGTTGTCCTATCAACGAACATAATTGAACGCTGAATTCGGCTGCAGGTATCAATTGTCATTTTTCTCCAATTAGTTTGTCTTGTATGTGTAATTATGACGCTCTTCCAAGAGTTTCACTGCGATAGAGAATATCAAACTCTCATCAAAAGTAAAAATCCGCTGTGATAGAAAAATCTGGTGAATGTTGGACTGATTAAACTCCTGACATTCTTGTGGGTCTACTGCGTTTGATTGAAGTATCTGGGCGATAACTACGGCAGTTGCATAAACATGCTGCCAGTATTTTGGGTCATCGCCCTCTACAGAAAAGGGGCGGAGACTCGTTTCTCGTAGAGACTACAAACTATGTCCCACGTTTCGTCTGAAGGTGGTCCAGATTCAATATGTGCAGCAATTGCAATTCTTTGCTTCTTGTCAAACTGTCTTGAAGTTTGTAGTGATACACCAATTTCTTCAAGTGCATCAACAATTCTTACTGCTTTGAGGAGACGATGCTGATTTTCGTATGGATTTTGTTCTTGCATCTCTTCCCTCAATTTTAGTCGTTCCTGAACCGCCCTTGCGAGTTCTTGCCGAAGACATTAGCAGTGTTCTTGTAAATCTCCAAATCCTGTTTTGCCTCACTGAGTTGTCCGCTAATTACGCCAATACTCATTCCAGCCAAAATAAACAAAATAAAAAATACAACTGCACAAACCCAACCAAGCAAAGCAATTACTGCTAACAGCAGAGTCATTCTAATGGTGCCCTTCCACCAGCAATAATTTTGCGCGCAAGAGCAACCATCTGTTGAATCAGTGGTTTAGAAACTTTTAATTCTTCTGCAATTTCAAAATATGATAGACCATCTTTATCTGGTCCACCAAATTCACAAGACTCTTTAATCGCCAGTGCGCGTGCCTCAATAATTTGGCGACGAACTTCAGCAACTGCTGGGAGCATTTCTGAGTGAAGTTTTTTAGCCCTCTTTACTGGGTCAACTTCCTGAAGGGTTTCCTTTAACTTTGACTCAATCATGTCTACTCCAACTCGGTAATTTCTAAAACAACTTTAGACTCTCCAGATATAATTGGTGCCTCAAAAATAAGGCGACGCACTATGTCTGGTCCATCTTCCAAAAGTATACCAGCATCAACCAGTCCATCTATACAGGCTTTGGCTACGGGAAAATGTCCGCCAGTGTCTGCCCGTCCCTGACGATTTCTTCTGTGTGGAGTGAACTTTATTTCAACTGCTTTTAGTTTTTTGGGAATTTTTCTGGCAAGCGCTACAGTTTCTGTTGCTTCACGCCACTCCTTTACTAATTTTGAACGCTGCATATGATGGATTGAGCGCTCTTTATTCAATGTCCATAATTTCTCACCCCACACTTCAACTATAAATGTGCGTAATTCTTTTGGCTCTTTATTTTTCTTTGGAGGCATAAATTCCTACGAAGTTGAGATTCTGCCAGAAAGGCTGGACAGTCGTAAATCCAGCCTCCTTGAGCATGCGGATATTTTCTGATGTTCGCAGAGGAACAAGTACGTTTTCAAGTGACTTACGCTTTGATTCAATTTGCTCATCTGTGTAGTGATTATCTTTTTTCATTTGAAGATAAACGCTTACAAGATGGTCTTGAGATACATGGTTTTCCCCAAGCACCTTTTCAACTAGGACAAAGCACCCGTTGTGAGTCAAAGAATTATAAACTTGACGAAGAAGTTCCTGACGATACTCAACTGGAATAAATTGAAGTGTCAATAATGAAAGAATAATGTCATAGCGAAGGCGGGTCAGTTCAACTTCTCGCAAATCTGCATGCAAAATTGAAACTGCATCGTCATTTGCAAATCTCTGCCTTGCCTTAGATACCATCGCCGCAGAATAATCAAGTCCGACATATGACAAATGCAAAGTGTTTCCAAACTTCTTTTGCATTTTTTCAATCATCTCACCATGCGAACAGCCCATATCTAAAACGAATCCACCATTCGGGGCAATTGGTTCAACCATTCTTAGAACCGCTTCACGCATCTCCGTGTAGCCAGGTATTGAGCGACTCAGCATGTCATCAAATACGACAGATACAGTCTCATCAAAAGACCATTCCTTACCAGCAATAATTTCGTCTTTCATAAACTCACTCCTAATCTTTGCGAGAATGCTTTTTTGGCTTCATTAACCATTCCGAGCCTTTTCCCGCCAGGATGTGGTAAATCAAACTCAAATTCAATTGCCGCGATTAAATCTTCTGTGCTAATCGTACGCGGATTTGATGCAACGGCTTGAACTAGACCGTTTTTTGCCGTATTGAATACTTCAACTGTTTTAAAACCGTTAAGGACAAGTTCCTTGAATTCAATTGGAGTGTGATACTTCTGAACTTTTGGCTTTGCCGCGACATCGGCAACGATAATTCTTGGCTCATAGTCAAGTGGAAAACCACCGCTAATCGTGTCGTGCCCCTTCTTGATATCGCCCTGAGCGTGGTTATGCCAGCGGTCTGATTCGCTTGAAATTGCAGATGTGTAGAACTTTGTGCTTGGAGAACAAAGTGCAGCAATCAGATTCACAACATGCAATCTGTCTTGATAAAACGGAATGCTATTGAAAACACTGGACATAAATATTGAAGTCCACTGGGTTCCATCCGCAACTCTTTCCAAGAATCGCGCAGTAACCGTTCTTGCTCCATCGGTATCAATTGTTTCATTATCTGGCCCCAGGAAGAATGGCTCAAATGGAATTGCATCAACTCCCATATTTTTCAATATTTCCGTTTTATCGCAAAGCCCAGCACCAAAATCAATTACCGTATTCCCGTAGTACTTCTTCCATAACTCAATATGCTTTGGGTCGTCAAGATGAAACGCACCATTACGATTTCCAGAAGATACAAAGTTCCGTAAAAAATCCTCTAGAAAAGTTGGAGTGAGAATGGTTTGTTTTTGATTTCTGCGTCTAAAAGAGTTATGACGGAGTAGGTCTGCATATCGTTCCTGAATATCAAAGTCCATTGAAAGAAGATTCATCATTGCTTTAACTTCTTCTTTGACGTTCTCTGGAACAATTACGCAGTCAATGAAGTCAACATTCTCCATTGCCGAAAATGTCAAACGAGCACGACCATTGAGCACTTCATTTTGTGGTGTGCAGACAATCGGCATCGCTGGAAGACCCTTTGAGCGGAATTGACCAGCCATCATTATTGCATGATTTTCAGTCCATCTTTCATTTAATTTCATTAAGCGAAGAACTGAAACTGGCTTTAGTTTCATCACTGGATACCACTCTGGGGTATCAACTTCAATATCTGGAAGGGATGAAATCTTGTCAAAAAGTCCGTCCATTGACAAGAGTTGTTCCCTCATATCCTTAGATGACTGGTTCTTGTAAACATCATTTGTAGCACGGTTGTAAAGAACATTTATGCCCATACGACGCTCTACGGGCATTTCGGGTGTCCTAACCACAGGAACCATCTTTGCGCCCATCCTGGAGGCTACTAGGTGCCTCTGGTGGCCACTTAGAATCTCCCCATTGGCGTCTGCATAGATGGGTAGTAGCCAGCCAAACTTGCGCAGGGAGAGTTCAACCATATTCAGGCGTTCTGGGTCAGCCTTTCTTGGGTTATAGGCGGACGGTCTCAGTTCGTCAATCGGAACTAATTTTGGCTTCATTGCTCTGTTCGGCGAGCGCTCTTTCTCTTAGAGCGACGTTGACGAGTGCTGACCCATGAATCATCTGGAATATTCAGCATCTCCGCCATGCCGCCACAGACTTCTTCATAGGAGAAACCAAATGCCTTAAACATTTCTTCTTCCCATGCATCAAATTGCTCACGAATAAACTTGAATTCCCATCTTCCAATAACAGAGGTGATATTGCGCTGTACATCATCATCCTCTTCTTTAACTGGGGCATCTTTGATTCCCCAACCAGCAACATCACGCATAAGGTCATCTACTGCGTCTCCGTCATAGCCAGTTCCAGCAAACGAGGTCATGCCACGAAGCATCTCTGCTAGTTCAACATGGTCGTATGTTCCTAAGTCTGCAGTCTTATTATCAGCAAGAACAATTCGCGCTGCCGCTTCATCGTCAACATCAACAAATGTTGCAGCGATTTCTTTCCAGCCCAGCATCTTTGCGGCTTTCCAAGTATGGTTGCCAACAAGAATAGAATTATCTGAATTGCTAACGACGATTGGTCGGAATTGACCGTTCTCTCGCAGGCTTTCAGCAATTGCACCGATATCTCCCTGACGAGCATTCATTGGGTACGGAAATACGCTGTTGATATCAACATTCGTAGTTCCAGCAATAACTGACTTCATTCCAGACTTCTCTACTGGCTTTTTGCGGATTGTCTTTTTGCGCGGCTTTGGTGGACTAGCAACTGCTCCGCTAAGGTTGAGTCGGCGCTTTAGTTCTACAACTACTGCATCATCGTCGCCATAGGCTTTCATAACGTCGCTTGCCCAATGTTCGTAAACATCGTCGTCAACCATGATTCGGTATGAGCCGACACAGACGCGAATCTCTTCTCCGACTTTGCCTGTTCGCTCTGTTTCTGGAGCGGTGAATTCTCCAGCACCGTCTAAAAGGGATTGGAGTTGGTCAACATCAACTTGATTGAATCCAGTTCCATCAAGAGTGGGCAAAGACTGCAATAGTTCTAGTAATTTAAAATCATCGTAAGATGAGCCATCAGAAGTTCTGTTATCAGCAAGAACAATCTTTTGTGCTTCGTGTTCATTAACGTCAACCCAGGAAACCGCAATCTTTGTCCAGCCAAGGCTGCGAGCAGCGCGCCATGTATGGTTTCCAGCAAGTATTGAATTGTCAGCCCTATTTACAACGATTGGCTTATACTGACCATTAACCTCAAGGGATTTAGCAATCGCCTCAACATCTCCACGGCGGGGGTTTTGGTGGTACGACTTTAGGGTAGAGATGTCAACAATCTCAGTGTCTACTTTAATCTGCTCTTCCATAGAGCATTAGTATAGACTATGTATCAGTCTGCTGTAAAACGCTTTTCAAGTAATTGTTTTATCTTAGCAATCTGCCGTAGGTTTTCTTCCGTAGAACATGGCTCATCGTCTTGGGCGCGCTGTAGTTCCATGCGCTTCATGTCTGCTTCACGCAGTTCGCGCATATGGGCTGGATGAATATTCTCATAAAAATCTGCCCATACAGGGAAGAAGCGTAGGCTCCGTTCTAGATGCTTTACAGTCTCGCGGGCTGTTGCATAGGGGTATGGAGCAAGGTTCTCTTCCCATCTGTAAACCTCTTCAACCGTTAGTTTCTTATTAGGGAATACTAACGATAATTCAGCGATTATCTTGTCTGCTTCGTCCAGTGTCATTGTGTTCGTTCCATTTCTTTTCTAACTCTAAATGATGTTCATGTGAAATTACGTCAAGTGCAGATGGGTCAAGATTTGTGCCACGAATTTCTTCTGCAAGTGAAATGTTCTTTCTGCGCAACAGGTTGAAAAAAGTTTTACCGTAGTTCCAATCTGTGTGCTTGTATAGCCGTTCATAATCAATACTTACGGTGGCAATGAAGTCCGTATAAGTGCAATCTTGTTTTAGCCACATAGCGACTAGAGAGTATAGTGGTCTCTCCACTGAGATGGTGAATGGTTCTCAATTATCGCTTCTGCTGCTTCTGGACTCTCGTACATGCGTACAATATGAACACAAGGGTCTTCCTCGTAAAGAAGAGTTTCTTCTTCAATGCTCAATGGCAAACCATCATGGGTGTAGCAAACTGGTGGCCCGCACCAACCCTTTTCAATTCCGTACTTCATCCATTCGTTGTAATCCATATTATGCTCCTCGTTGTTTTCTTGCTTCTGCAATTGCATCCCAGTTTGTTGGAACTTGTTTTGGTGCTGCCACCTCTACATACTCAAGTGATGACCAGTGAGAAGCCAGCGCCATTGGCGTCAATGCTGCACCTGGAAATTTCATTTTGTAGTTTTCTACGCGCACAAAAATTTCATCAACAGTTGCAGATGATTCTTTTAGCAACTTGACAGCAGCGTTATATTTTTTACGTTCTTGGGTATTTAGTGTTTCTTGATTGATTCCACATGCGGTCATTGTTGCTGTCCAAATGTCGTCAACTCTTTTTGGCTTTCTTGTTCCTTCATCAATTGCCATTGCTTTTACTGGAACAACTTCCATAGACATAGTTTTTTCAGCCTTTTCAGACTCCCACGAATTCTTGTCTTTTGCTGGTCTTGCACGGTCTGGCTTTTTGTCAGAGATAAGAACTGAATACATTGTGCTCGTACCAGTTCGGTAATCTCGGCGAAGTTCACCAAGTTTTTCTAAATTGTCCAAGCACCTACGAACAGTGCGCTCGCTCAATCCAGTTTTCCAAGCAAGGAGAGCAACCGACGGCCAAGAATTAGTGCCATCTTCCCAAGCATTATCTGCAATCGCAAGAAGTACAAACCTATCGTTTCCCGTTGATTCAGATTTTTTGAATACCCTGCTCATGCATTCAACTGACATTATTTTCTCCTAATGGAAATCTTTTCTGCTTTTTCTACTTCGCAGAAGTCGTCTGGATTTAGTCCAGGAAGCATAGCGCGTAGCGCTGTAACGCGCCAGTCACGAATTGCTGCTGCTTCTGTAACATTCTTGACAACTACGTCTATAATTGGTTTGGCTATTGTTATCAAATCAACAAGTTCACCAGTATTTGGGTCAATTACAGTTCCACCATCTTGAGAGAGAGACATGTTTACAACTGCTTCCAACAATGTCTTATGTTCCCAATTCTTTCGGCTTGAACTAACCTTGCGCTCTGCAGTGTGATTTCCGTGGACACGAACCTTTTCACCGTTGAGACGCATCCATGTAACAAGGAGTTCGTTTACAGAGTCTTCCACCTCTCTAATTTCACGCTTAAGTTCACCGATTTCAATAAGGGTGTTGAAGAGTACATCTGGGTCAATCTCTGCAGTACCATCCTGGAGACTCCTAACACTAGGACGAACACCTTTGGCAAGCGTATCCATCATCTCAATAATTCCGCCATTTAATTCAGTGCTCATTGTTGTCTCCATAATCTAAGTTTTAAACCTGGTTGTTCGGGATTTTCTGCTGAAACAAGAATTGATTCAACTTCTGCAAACCAGTTTTTTCCATTGTCTATTTCGCTTGCGATTACAGATGCAATAAATTTGGGGATATGTCCAAGCATCAAATTTTTGTGCTTGACCTTGATTGCATTTTCATCGTACGCATTAAGTTTGTCTCGTTCCAGCGTTACTGCAAGTGAACCTGTAGCAACGCTGGCACCAAGACCAAATATTGATTGTGGGTAATTTTCACAGAATGAAACGCCCACAACCTTGGTTGTGAAGGCGTCTGGGGTCATTCTTCGTCTCTTGAGACTGCCTCGTACATGTCCATCATTTGGGCATATTCAACTTCTGAAATCATCTCATCCCACGATGATGGGTCTCCGAAAGCAAGCACAATTTCTTTCTGTGCTTCTTGGCTCAACATTGCGATAAGACTCACAAGAGGTGCTGAAGCAACAAGATTTTCATCCTTGCGAAGATTGCGAATTCCTTGAAGCGTAATAATCAAGTTGTTCAAGTCACCCTTTTCCATAGGCCATAAACGACCATTCAACTTGTCATGCTCCTCACGAAGAGTTTCAAGTTCATCAGGAGTAAGGTCGGCACACATCGTCTTAAATGTTGCGTGTGCATCGCCAGCCTCATCTTGAGACTTCCAACCACTCATAAGTGGCTTTTGTGAATCTTTGGCAGGTGCTTCTTTTGATTCAATTGCAGGAACTTTGTTCTCTACTGTTGAACCAGCGATTGTTGCTGACTTAACCTCAATGCTCTGAGTTACGTTCTGCTGCACATCGGCAACTGCTGACTTCTTTATGCCATTCTTTGAGTCACGGAACTTGAGAAGAATACGAAGGTCTGTCATTGTGTCGGGATAGCCAGCCTTCTTGAGTGCGCGACCCATTGCTTTTGAGCATAGAGCATGCCAAGAGTCCGTATCTTTTGCACCACGAACATCACCTTGCGACTTAAACGCTGTGATTACTCGGTCATCACCAGTAAAACGACTGACTTTTGCAATGCAAAGTTTTTCGTCTTTCTTTGTGAATGTGGTGGGGATATTTACATCCGCTGCAGTTCCTTCGCTGAATTCAACAGTGGCATCTGGCCAGTCTGCTTTGAATAGAGCCCACCGAACAGAGGTGGATAGATAATCGTCATAATTAATCGGCATAATGCCTCCTTTAATTTCCTGGGAGTCTCAACTATACATCCTCAAAATTGAGAATGCAAGTTATTTGGTTTCTAGTTCAGCAACCTTTTTGTTCAATTGGCTGATGATAGACCGCTGGATAGCCATTTCGCGCGACATTGTCGCGACCTGCATTGACAGGTCATTAATGACTTCATTTACATCTGGTTGTGGGATTTCGTTTTCGCTCATGCGCCTAGTCTAGCCTCAAGTTCTTTGATTCGTGCGTTCAAATCTTGAACCACACAAATAATTTGTGGAACAAGCCATGAGTATGAGATTGTAGCATATTTAAAATCTGCGGAATCTTCTTCGCCATCAATGACGACATAAGGATATATCTCTTTTATTTCATCAGCGATAACCCCAATTGCCGTATGTTCATCTTTCCAAAAATGCAGATGCGGAACTTCTTCAGCATTTTCATTCCAGTCCCACTCATGTGTTTTTATTGAATAAAATTTATCTAATGATTCTTTTGAGACATTCCTTATATTGCTCTTCAATCTCCTGTCAGAAGAATAGTTTGGTGTATATCCACCTTGAAACCAAAAAGTTGTAGACTGTGTTCCATTTGCCGCAGCATAAATTCTATTGTTCGCAGGAGTAACTAAATCTTCACGAAAGTTAAAACCAATTTGATATATATTGGTCTGAATGTTAGTAAAAAAATCAAATACAGAACAATTGGTGCGCGAACCAGAACTAGTTAATGTTGTAAATCTGTTACTGGCTGAATAAATTGAAATATCGCCGTATGTAAAAGATGAATAGACATTAGAGCCGCCATCTGAAAAGACGCCAGAACGACCACCAGAATACGCAGGGACATAACCGAGTGTTGTTGCGCCAAGACCAGCACCAGTTGTAAGTGTTCCGCTGGAACTTATCGTCATTGACCCGCCAAGTGTTCCAGAACTTGCGTACAGTGTCCCATCGTTGTTTACCCTAAAAGGCGCAGATGCATAAGCAGCATTTCCAGACCAAAGTTGGCCAGATGTATTTACATGGAATGAAGTGTTTCCGCTACCAATATCAATTGTAGAACCACTAATTGCACCGCTAAATGTTCCAGTGGTTGCGGTCATGCTTCCAGCATTTGAAACCTTAAATGGCGCAGAAGCATATGATGTTGCTCCAAGCCACATATTTCCAGATGTGTCAACATGGAAGGACGTAGCACCGCTACCAACATCCAATTGACCGCTAAATGCACCAGTAGTAGCCGTGAGGTAACCAGCATTTGATACTCGGAATGGTGCAGATACAAAAGCAGAAGCACCAGACCACATATCTCCAGCAGTATTTACATGGAAAGATGTATTGTCTGAACCACCAATATCTATTGATGTAACAGAGAAAGCACCACCGTTAAACTCTGCAGTTCCATCTCCAGATATTCTCCACCCAGAAGTTCCAGCGGAATAACTTGCAGACTGCACGGCAGATGCAACAAGTTGAAATGGTTCATTTGATGAAACAAATGACCGAGTAGTAGATGTTGTTCCCTTTAAGCCAAGTTCGTTAATTGGCGTAATCACATACGAATATGTTGAACCTGGAGAGGAAAGATTTTCAATTGTTGCTGAGTTCTTGCTACCATCAACAATTACTGTTGAAAATTCAAGAACTTGAGCAACTGAAGCAGTTACTGGCGTTGAAATATCTGGACCTTGATTTGCCCAATAGATAACACTAGAACTTGTGTTTAGAAGCGGGATATTGAATCCAGCAAAACCATCATCTGTTGGAAGTGACTTTGTTGGATAAATATTAACCAACATTCCATTTGTTAGACCGTGCAAAGACTTTGAACCAGATGAGATATTTCCTGAACGGGTAAGAGAGAATCCAGTCTTCATAGTTCCTTCGCGGAATACTGAAACCTCATATTGCGATGCGCGACTATCTGTATTGTCCCAAGTAACCGTGACTCTGTTGCTCATTCCAGTTGTTGCCGTTACAACAGAAGCAGACATTGGTGCTGGAAGATTGATATTTGGGGTGTGGCCAGTAAATCCCGCAATAATTGAAGAATTTAATGAACCATAGCCACCTTGCGTTTCAAGGTCTGAAGCAAGGTCTGGGAATACTTCTCCAAGCGTTAATTCAATAGTTTGTTCATTAGAGTTTGATATCTGTGCTGAAATTGCGCTAATGATTTGCTGGGAGTACAACCCAATTGCTGTTTCAACTAGAACCTTATCCCCAACTGAGAAATCAACCCATGCAACCTGCCCAGTTCGTTCTGGGAATTTTGCTGTTTGAGAAAGTTTTGCGCCATCAATTTTACGCATTGCAGCGCTAGTAAAGTTTATAATTGCTGGCGAACTAACTGCTGAGTTTTCAAACCATGATTCGCGTATTCCGTATGTATTCTTATTTACTGAGACAATTTTTTCAATTCCGCGCTGGTCTGAGCCATATGTAACAGTTCGTCGGTCGGTAACTGAAGATTTTGTTTCGGAATTAGTAAGACTTGGAAGCGTAAATAAAAGAGCACTTGAGCCAGAAGTTCTATCGGTTCCAAATGGCGTAGAACGCACTACACCATTGCGAGAAAAAGGCGTAACTGCAAAACTTACAGACCCAGACGCATCAAAGTGCCATGAAAGACCGCACTGTTCTGATACTTGCTTAATAACTTCACCCATTGTCTTGCCTTGTGGAACGGTGAAGCGCCCAGCGTCTTGGATTACACTACCTTTAGAGTCAAGGTATCCCTTATTTGCGTCAATGACAGAATTTAAGTAAATTGGCCAACTAACAGCATTTGATGCTCCGCCACGGCCATTAGTTGTAATTGGATAGCCAAAATATGATGGGGATGCTGAATACTCATACCCAGTTTGTGCTTCTTTAAACAAAACCCAAAAAGCGCTAAGACCATTTATCCCACCATCAGTATCAGCACCAAATACTAGATTGACGCTTCCAATTTGACTTGGGGAAGTTAAACCACCATTTGATGTAAGTTTAAAGATGCTGTAACCATTTGTTGAACCTTCAGAAATAAATGCTTGCTTTCCAACCTGAAGATGGTCTAGAACCAAACCATTTGCAGTAGATGCACGATTTAAACGCCATACAGTTGAAATAGAACCAACATCTTTAATCCAATAAATACCATTATGAGCCTGATTGGTTTGATTTTTTACAAGAACATAGTCGCCGACGGTAAGGTCTGTTATTCCGTCAATTCCAGCCGTATTAATGCTTCCGTTCGTAGTTCCTTGCAGTTCAGCACCATCTCCAGGGAATCCATTAGTAACAGTTCCAGCAACATAATTTGCGGTTAAAGCAGAAGTGGTGGCAACTCTTACAATCCACTCATACCCCACAAAATTTCTATCCCAAAGTCGTGGGAATGAACCGTTAATAGTTCCAACTCTTCCTTGATTTGAAAATCCTTCTGGAAGAACAACCGCCCATTCAAGAGCAGAACCAATTCCTTTTCCAGCAATAGTTACTGTTTCGCCATCTGGAAGCCGTTCAACCTGAACATCTTCAATAAAAAATGTAAATACAGCAGTTCCATTGCGAACAATCTGAAGCGCATATGGACCAGTGAGTAATGACATACCATTTGCTGACTCAAAATCTGCAAAAAATGAATCTTTAAAATCGTGTGTTAGTTTTCCAGTTCCGTAATCATTTAGTTGGTCAGAAAACTCAATTGACGTCCAACGCGGAACATAGGCGATAACGCTCGCAGCGTTCATCGCTGAAACTACACGGATATCCCAAGTTGAAGCAACAGTTTGCATTTAGATGTATGCCCTCTTATATGCGATTGTGCAAGTTCCCCTACCAGCAGTTGTATTTTGGCTAAATACCAAAGTGTTTGTCGTTGGAAATAAAACCATCCAGTCTTGGCGAGTTCCAGAACGATATAAACCAGAAATAACATTAGTTCCAGTTCCAGTTTTTACAGTCAATGCTTCCGTATCAATAACGATGCTTGTACCAGCAGCAACTGTTCCCGTATACCCAATAACCGAAGTAGCAGAATATGTCTGATTAGTTAGACGTGGATTGACGATGTCGTTAGTTGTGGCTGCAAAAGTGATAGTCATATAGGTAACTGGGGCAGTTCCGATTACCGCTGCAGAGTTTGAAACGCTGGCTGTTAAAGATGCAGTAGATATGGTTCCCACAAGCGATGGGGAATAGTTGGCAGCGTCATACCATCTTGGGTCAGCAAATACGACATCAACTGTGAACTCGCAATAAGTCAATGCCTTATGGTCATCCATACTAAATGCGCTGATGATTTCGCCATACCCATATCGTGTATCCACTGTTGCAGAAGCAGAAACATTTATGCGGCTATGTGCAATAGTCAACTGATTAGTTGATGTTAGAATAGTCATTACCGTGTCATAATTTGCATTGAATTGGGAACGACGCCCAGCCTCTGTGGTCGGCACAACGCCAGTTGTTGGGTTGGCATCAGTAATTGTTATATTCCACGTTTCAGTGCGTGATGAGTAGCGTTTTTCTCTCCATGCAACACCGTGGATTGACGGAACATCAATGTCATTTCCTTTTTTAGCAGCATGGCTTTTTGTAATAGCATTAATCCAGTATCCATGCGTGGCAAATTCAGTACCGTTGATTGTGTACCACTCGGTAAATCTTGGAAGAAGCGTTGACATAATTTAATCCTACCTAAATAGACCAGCGGTTGAAAGCGCTTTCATACGGCGAGCAATTGACTCCTCAGATGTCTCGGCAACTGGATTATTGACCGTAATATAAACATTGTTTCCAGAACCATATGAGCCCATTGCGGAATTATCTTGACTGACCTTAAACAGTTTCTCAAGAGCAATCCTTGTGCTGTATCCCTGGAGAGGAATTACTGCTTCTGGACCGCTCTCGCCGATTAAGGCATTGATTGGCCCGTTTGCGACAATACCGCCACGAGCAAGAGGAATATTCTTTGACTTATACAGTTGATAGAGTCTCCAAAAATCAGTTTTTGCTTCTGTGATGCTCTTCGTATAACTTGGGTGAAGCGCTTTTACCGCAGCAGTAAATGACCTGTAGAAACTTCCATCTGGCCTTAAACCAAAGTTTGGAGACGTATACAGCGCTGGGTTTGTTGTTGGCGCCGTTGGAGCAATTGGAGTAGTTACATAAGTATCGGTTGCTGCTGATTGGTTGGTTGTCTCTGTTGCTGCAGTTGGGATATAACCAAATATTGTCTCACCAAATGCGTGCAACGCCCTTTGGAATGTTCCATTTGCATCATTTAACCTGAGACCAAGGTCATCAATACTCGTAGCAACTCCAGGTATTGCCTCATTGGCAAACTGTGCAAATATCAACCTTGCTTGGTCCATATTCACAGCAAGGTCAATTGCGGTTGCGGCTTGTTCTTCTTGGGCAGTTACAATGTCAAGTGTTGCTTTTGCAAGTTCAAGATTCTTATTTTTCTCTTCTTGTTTTGCATCTAAAACGCTAGTTTCAGCCTTAATCGCATCTGGTGATACTTCAGATGCAGAAGCACGAGCCTCCATCAAAGCCTGTTCTGCGTCAATCATTGCCGTAAATGTTCCACGCTTCATTGCGTAAGCGCGTGCGGCCTCTTCATATGCAGTTTGCAGTTCTTCAATTCGTGACAGTTCATAATCTGTTACTTGAGCGCCAAGACTAGAACCCACTTTGGTTGCCGCGTATGCTCGTTCACGCTCAGCCTTTGCTGCGGCTGCGGCAAGACCCTGCTGTTCAATAACAAGTTTTTGGCGGTCAAGCATTGAGTTTGCAAGACGAATTTGAGCATTTATATATCCACCGATTGAGTCAAGTGCTGATTTTGAATCTTTTGTTACCTTGTCAATCATTGCCGCAAATGCATTAGAAAACTTGCCAAATTTGTCAATAACCTTTTGCATTGCTGCTTCTGCTTTTGTTTCAATCTTCTTCTCACCACCGCTTGAAGAAGTTCCAGCATTAGCGAATGCATCTCCTGCGGTGTTAAATAGATTGTTTATATCTGAAGATGGAGGAGAAGAACCAAACTGCGCACCAGTTCCAGCATTTGGATTTTTCAAATAAAAATTAGCCAATGCAGCAAGTCGTGATGTCTGAGTAGCAAGTGCTTTTTCAGATGCTCCCATTCCATCTGTCATGCCTTCAACAAATCCAACACCACCGTTTTTGCCAGCATATTTCATTTTTTCTACAAGATTTCTTACTGCATCAGGATTAAAAACACCTTTAATAACACCATCGGTAATAGGTTTACCAATTTTATTTTCTGCAAGTTTTGAAGGAGATTTGATTCCCCAGTAATCCTTCATTTGCTGTAGCAATGAATCGTTAAATGCTTTCATTCCAGGGATAGCATCAGTCGCTGCAGCGGCTCCGTTTGCATTAATTCCTTCTGCAACTTTGTTAAGTAGATTTTTGTCAATCCCACCATCTTTTTCAGTTGCAGCACCAGCGCCAATTAGGGTTCCTTGAAGTTCTGCAACATTAAATCCAATTGAATCAAGTGTTTTTTTGGCCTGGTCGGTTGTCATCTTTCCGCCAGAAACCATTTGTGCTACTAATCTTTGGTATCCCTCTGTAATTGTGTTAGTTGCAACAGAAAGACCTTTTGCTGGGTCCATCGCTTCAAGGTTTGCTGTATCAAGAAGTGCATCTCTGTACTTCTGAAGTTTTGTTATCGCTGCTCCGCCTTTTTCGGAGTACGGGTCTAATCCACCAGAACCAGCCTCTGAAAGTGCTTTTTTAACATCACGGATTGAGTCGCCAAGGCTAACTTGAGAACCAATAAAATCATTGGCTAACCCAAGAACTGCTTTTTGTCCTTCTTCAAAATGTTTAATGGCTCCAGTAGCCATTTCATATTCATCTGCAAGCGCTTGAATTGCAGGATTAAGACCAGTGCCGAATGTATCAGCAAGTTCCATAATAGCAATTTTTTGTCTATCAGTTTCGCTTATTGAATTAGCAGTAGCATCAATGTGGTCTTGAATTACTCTATTGAATACATCAAACTCTTCAATCGGAGTGGCATCTCCAAGGTTTTTGTACCCATCAGCAAGTTCACCTGTTATTTGTTTTGCAGTTTCTTCCTCAACTCCAAGTTCTGTAAAGAATGCAGTAATTCCTTTTTGGTTATCTGCATTACCAAACATCGCTGCAAAACTTCCAGATGCCTCCTTTGTCAAGCCTCCGATATCTTTAATTTCTTTAAAAGCACCTTGCGTAAATGTCTTAAATGCCTGACCCTGTTGTTCAGTGCTTAAAGTGCTGTCTTTTATAGCACCATCCATTGTTTTCAAACCATAAAGGAACGTATTTAGATTTTTTGTTTGTGAGAATGAAGTACTAAGTTCATCTCCAAGACCAGTTACAACTGCTGCTACTGTTCTTCCTTTTGCTCCAACATCTCCAATTTCGCCTTGGTCAAATAGCATTGACAGAACTGCGTTAACATCATTAACATCAGTTTTAGTGTTAGCGAGCATTTCCTGGAACAGTTTTGAATAATCTTCAGTAATAGGTGCAGGACCACCTGTTGGTGTAAAACTTCCAAAGTCTCTCTGGAACCCAGTTATAAACTGTGCCTGAACAAGTTGACCAACTTTATCCATTTCTTGCCCAAGAGGAGCCATCCCAGCGGCTGCTTGCGCAATCATTCCTGGAGTTACAGACAATGAATCTTGGAACCAAAGCATCAAAGATTTCTTTGACTCTTCAGTCAATCCAGTCATTCGCTTGATTACTGAAGCAGCATATGCTGCCGCTTCTGCGGAACCAGGATTACGTTTTCCAATCTCGGCTACTGCACTCTGAACATCTTTAGATAGTTCTTCTTCAATTTGTTTTTTCGTATCTGAATCAAGAGCGCCACCAGTAAAGTTGAGTTTGTTTTGTTTTAGATTAAGCGATACGTCAATCTGGTCCATTTTTACGGCGTCACCAAGGAAGGTGTTCATATCGCCGAGTTGTTTAACGGTTTTGTCTAATCCTTCGTTCTTTTTACCGAATGCTCCAAACATTGATGCAAGTGTTGCAATCAACATCATTGCACCCAAAATTTCTGGCATGAATGCCATTACTTTCATTCCAAATGTTGCTGTTGCTGTTCCAGCATTTGCAATTGCAACAGTTGCCTGGTCTGTTGTGATTCTCATTGTATTATTCGCTCTTGCAGCAGCCATTGTCAAAAGTCTGCGTTCAACAAGACTTCCGTTATTCCTTGCACCAATAAGTAGTGCTTCTCGCTGAGTTAGATTATTTGCGTTTTCTGCAAAGGTTAATTCTTGAAGCGCCATGGATTCTTGCTGTGTGGTCATTGTCAAACCACCAAATGCTCGTGTTGACGCTTGTGCTGCTTGTCCACCAAGACGGATGCCCTGCGTGATACCACGAATCACTGTTTGTAGGTGTCCGCCAAGTCGGACCATTGAACCCCATGTTCTGAATAGCCCGTTTGCCATTTTCATACCAGCAAATACTGAAAAAGCAAAAGACCCAATTACCTTAAGTAGAACATTGAATCCTCGCGATAAAATACTTGTGCCTTGAGCAAGCCTAAAAAATCCACCAACCGCACCAGTCAAAACTGATGCCATCTGCATTAAACCAGTAGCGAATGGCATTAATGAATTTCCAAGCCCAATGAGCGCAGTCTGTGAACTTGAAATTGCTTGCTTAAACTTATAATCTGCTGTTTCTGTATAAACCCTAAATGCTTCAGCGGCATCGCCAGCGGACATTCCTACTTGTTCAAAAATTCTTCTGTTTTCTTCAAGGTTTGGACCGAGTAACGAAAGAACTGCCTGGAGTGCTCGCACGTTACCGAATACTTTTGTCAGTCCAGATACAGCAACTGTTGCATCTGTTCCACCAAGTTTTGCATTCAACATTGATAGAGCATCAAGCAAACCATGCTCTTGAACATTTTTTCGGACTTCTTCAGCGCTTGTTCCAGCAGCATATAATTCATCTTTAGCGGCTTTTGCTGGCTTCAGCAACTGCGACATAACTTGACGCAAATAAATTGCTGCAGTTCCTGCTGTGGTACCAGTACGAGTCAAAGATGCCATTCCAGCAGAAACATCTTCAAACGTCGCGCCGAATGTTGCGGCAATAGGAAGAACTTTACCTAGAGATGGGGCTAACTGGTCTGCTTCAACTTTTCCTTCTTTTACAGCAGCGGTCAAAACGTCAGCAGCCCTTGCTGCACTGTAGTTTCCTTCTCCGTATGCGTTGATTACTGAAGTTAAAGCGTCAGCAATAACTTTTGTTTCACCCAGACCAGCGGCTGCTGCTTTTGCAGATTCTTTAAGAACATCAACTGCTTCAGCACCTCTAATACCAGCAGATGAAATGAAGTACATAGCGTCTGCAAGTTCAAGTGGTGAACGAGCAACATTTCCAGCCATTTTGAGAATGTCTCTTTCAAATGACTGTACTTCTTTAGCCGAAAGACCTACCAGACCTTGAATCTTCTTCATTGACATTTCAAAGTTTCTGGATGCCTGAATTGCGGCTGTTCCAAGCCTTGCAAGAGGCATAATCATTGTGTAGTTAATTAGAGATGAGGTCTGCCGCATGGCATCACCCATTTGACGAATTGGCACCTGCGAACGAGTAAACTGGCTTGCCATTGCGCTAAGCGCATTATTAGTATTGCGCATTGCGCCAGCAGCAGCGCCAGCACCAGTTGCAGAAATAATTACCTGCACATGGAGTGGTGGTATTGCTGAGCCGCCCGCGTTAGACATAAAATAATTTTGACATCATTGCATCACGATGTCAAACGCTTATCGCATAAATGCAAATTACAATGCTATGTAGATAGCCCCATTGAACGAGCAAAATTCATAATGTCGTCCGTGCTTGACTTCTGTTTCATATAGCCAGCACCTTCAAAAACTGCACTGACTTGTGCTGGACTTAACTCCCAGAACTCTTCGTACGAGCGGCCCGTTTGACTCCAGGTTGTGTACCAGACTTTCCAGGGGAGTTTTCCATCTCCTGATTGTTTTGGCTTATTGCCTCGTTTAGCAGCCTCTTTTGCTCTTCTGCGAGTTCGGCGCTCTGCTTCAGCATCCGACTCGCTACGGTAGGGTCCACGCCGTTGGCAAGCGCCCAAGCAACACCGACTGCATTTGAATAATGCATCGTTTGCCCCTCCAACATCATTTCTCCGACTGCCTCAACTGGCTTCTTCAGAGCGTAAGAAAGTGTTTGACGCAGTGTTGAAACTGGTCGTGCTTCAAGTGCTTGTTGCCACTGGTCTAAAGAACCCCAATGGTCTTCAATATCAGAAATAATATTGTTGCTAAAGCGAATAAATGCTGTCTCTTTTAGTGTTTCGCCAACTTCGTCATACTCGCGTTCCCACACTTGTGGTTCAACTTGTTTGACTTTTGCAAACTCCGAGGCAATACCTTTATTTTTTAAAATAATTGGTGTGTAATCCATGGGGGTAACTATACACACTTATGAGCAGTAATGCAAACGACCCCTCCGAAGAGGGGCCGTTTACAACAAGGAGTGTATTTAATCAGTTATTAGGCTGACAAACCTGATGCTGATTCACGGAACTGTGCAGAACCGAATCCAGCAGAAGCATAGATTGGCAGAATTGCTTCTGCGTCAAATGCTGGCTTGCCGAAGTTGTCAGTTGACGAGTTCATAATGGTTCCACCAGTGACTTGGCACTTGTTGAGGGTCATTACGAGTTCTGCCAACGATGCTTCAAGGTCGCTGATGAGGAATTCAACTTTGAAGTATGGAAGGCTCTGGCCATCAAACGACAAGGTTGAGGTCTCTGAAGAACCAGAACCTGCTGAAACTACTGAACCACCAAAGATGGTTGCAAGAACATCAAGGCTCAACTCACTGTAAGTTGCCTTGAAGTTAAGACGGTCAATCTTGCCTTTTTTAGCAAGAATCTTTCCGTCACCCTTGAGTTCTTGGTTAACGAAGTTTGGCTCAACCGAAACTTCTTGAATACCAGGAACGTCAACTGCTGAACCATAAACGATTCCAGCGACGGTGTCCGACGTTACAGGGTAAACCTTGCAATCGTGGACATCAAATGTAATTGTGGACTTTACTGCGGCCATTTTCTAACTCCTTGGGGTGTATGCCTACTGGCTTATTTTATATCTTTTTATGGGTAAGTGTGAGAGGGTTATTGTGGAATACCATTGGCGGCTTCGTAGTCCAGCACTGCTTGTGGCATTGCCTGACCCTCTGTAAAACGGATATGCCAAGGCTCTGCGCCTGGGTTGTTTACTACCTCATGGCTGAACCCGAACTTCTGCTCGTTTGCGAGGAGCCAGTTCAGAATCTTGCCGTTTGCGTTGGCGATGTCAATGGCAAGACCGAGCATATGACGCGAGCATGTCTTAGCATCATCGTTTGGTGCAGCCAAAGGAGCATTGCCAGGCTTTAGATACCACTTTTCGCCATTCCAAGTGCGGGTTGAGGTACCTTCCACTACATCCTTTGTGTACCTAGAAAGGAATCCTTTTTTCTGGGTCTCAATACTGCGGAATGTATCGCCGTCGCTAGTGGGTTTTAGTACTACACCTTCTGCTGCAGCGGCTGCCTTCATTGCTTCAAAAGCACGGGCGGCACAATGATGCATATGACCACCACAAGAAAGTTTGCGGAGCATTGCAGGAGTAATTTCGCTTGGCTTCTTTCCCTTGAGATGTTCGCAGAACTTAATTTCTACTACTGGCCAGTTTTCTTTTGACATTATTTTGCTGCTTCTTTCTTTGCTGCGAAGAATGATGCAACTGCTGGGTCACCAATCTTTGTTGATGCCATTGCTAGAACTGCTGCCACCAAAGGCATTGCAAGTGCTGTAAGCATTGGGTCAATGTTGTACTTGTCGCACAGGTAAACAACGACGCCCATTGCGCCACCCTTTGCTACACCGTCTGCTGCTGTTGTTGCTTTCATATCTGCTCCTTAACTAGGTTGCAGATAGTCTCTCTCAATTAGGGTGTATATACCGACTATGGCTTAATTTTGCCGTAGAAGCGTTTCATTAGGTCGCTGATAATGCTCTGCTGCTGGACCTCATCTCCTTCTGTAACCGCATCAACAATTGACCGCTTTGCTTCAATCAGGTCATAGATATCTTCGTCAATCGTATTTACACCAATTAAGTACCAAGCCTGAACGCTATTTTTTTGCCCCAATCGGTGGGCACGGTCTTCTGCTTGGTCATGCTCTCCAGGGGTCCATCCTTGCTGCACAAAACAAACATCTGACGCTGCCGTAAGAGTAAGACCAACACCACCTGCCTGAAGGTTAAGAACAATTACGCGCGACTTTTTATCATTCTGGAATGAGTCAACAGATTTCTGTCTATCTTCCATTGAATCGCGACCGCTTACTCGCAGATTTCCATATCGTGCAGAAAGTTTGTCAACAACATCAACATTATGAGCAAAGACAATTAGTTTTCTATCGCAAGACTCCAAGAACGAATCAATCCATTCAAGCACTGATTCCATCTTTGCATCTGCGGCTAATCTCTTAAGAACTGTTATGCGGCGCAAGTGCTCTGCGGAATCAGAAGTTTTGTATCCGTTTTCAGAAAGAAAAGCAGTCAAATCTTTTTCTGCTTTTTTGTATTCTTTCCATCCTTCTCCAGATGGTTCAATATGAACAACATTTCGTGTCTTAGCGGGCAACTCTGTAAGAACCTCGTCTTTTGTCCGACGCATATAGCAGTTTTGACGCAACTTCAAGTTTAGTTCGCCGAGGTTTGATGCGCCTTTCGTATCCCATCCAAACCCATTATGCTTTGCATCGGTATATCGTTTTAAGAACGCCCACTTGCCACCAAAACGACCAATCATTCCCATCACTTCAAGTTGGCTGACTAATTCTTCTGGCCTGTTAGTAACTGGAGTACCAGAAAGTAGCAAAACGGTTCCAGATTGCGGAATGCTCTTTGCAATATCTCTTACAGCAAGAGTTCTTTTGGTTTTTGAAGTCTTGATGTAGTGAGATTCATCAAGAACAAGCCCCATCAAATGCAAATGCAGAATTGGCTCAACAAATCTTCCAACAATGTCATAATTGACAATATTTATGTCCGCACTTGTAATATCTGTCTTTCCAGAAACGATATTTACAGTCCTATGTGGCAACCATTTATTAAATTCGCGCTTCCAGTTCTCTTTTAGTGATGCTGGGCAAACAATTACTGCGGGAAACGCATTCCTGTGCTCCAATGATGCAATCGCTTCTACTGTTTTTCCCAAGCCCATCTGGTCTGCTATTAAACAGCGCCCAACTTTTGATACATAAGCAACAGCGGCTCTTTGATATGGCATAAGTTTTCCATTTAGCGTTGGAACTTCAATATCTGCATCCGTTGAGGCTGACTGCTCCAGCAATTCAGCAGATTTCTTAGTCAAATCAAGAATATTTTTGCGTAATTGCGGAGAAATATCTAATTCGTACTTATCTGCGAATTCAAGTACCGAAATTGATAGTGGTGCGAGCCAATATTTCTTTTTTACATCCCACCTGCGATTAGGAATTGCCTTGATATCAACAACGGCAGATTCTGTATATGGAAATTTGATGACCGCGAGACCGCGCTTATCAAGAGTTACTGATTTTTCTGTTTCAATCATATCTACTTCTGGTAATTGTGTTAAGGCTTCGTCTGAAACCGAGAAATTGTATTTACTTGCCAATTCAGCAAGTTTTATTTTAGCCGATTCTTGAACAAACCAAACATTTCCCGCAGTATTCCATACTGCACTAGGAATTTGTTTAATTTCACCAGTAACTTGCTCGTCATACTCAGAACGAATAACAAAATAATTGTCAACTTTTGTAATTTTACGCTGAACTGGATTACCAATAAGTTGTTTTATTTCTTCAACTGGGTCATTTGATGCTCTTTTTGGGGTTTCTATATCATCATAGATAATCCCGTGCGTCTTCAACTGCTTTGAATACTTGGCAAGCATTAACCACGCGCTGTAGGCAATTGACGGAGTCCATAGCGAATCTGGAATTAGTGCTAATTGGGTTCCAATTCGTGAATCTGCTCGTGAAAAACCTATTCCGTCTTCAGTTTGTGCCCCGTCACAAGCAAGGGCAAGTGCTCTTACCGCTTTAGAAAGTTGCGAGTAACTTTTTTCCACACGCTATTTTTGAGGACTTACCGTTGCCCACAAGATTTGGTCATAAACCTCTGGGATTGCATCTGCATCCATCGCGGCCTTCTTGTGTTCATAGATTGCTCTTGTTAAACGCACGATTTCATCGGTATGTGACACCGAATCATTTTCTCCAACAAGAATTTTTACTTGAGTCAAACGCTGGCTAATACCATTTCGGTAACGCTGTGCTTTCCTTTGCCAAGAATCATACTTTTCTTTTTCTTCAAGGTACTTTTCAAGCGCATAACCGCCATACTTTGCCTCTTGCGACAATAAACTAATCTTGTTATGATGAAACTGCATTGATGATTCAGCATCAGAAAGTGCAGTAGTGAGCGCTTGGCACCACGCCAGGTGATTTTGAGGGTCCTGCAACCACTCTTGCTCTTCAACGGTAGCATCACCTTTGCATTCGCGTTTTGCTATGTCTAGTAAGTTATTTGGGTCAACCATTAATTTCTCCGAACTAAGTTGCTAAATATAGTATCAGCAAATTTCCATTGCGGTTAACTTTGCGGCTCAAATTCTCCACGAGCATGGTCGCGGATGTGATTGTCTAATTTTTCTTCCGTTCGCTCTACGCCTTTTTCAACTCTGTCAATTGAAATGCCAAGCCCCTTTGCAACTGTTTCAATTTTATCTACCACAAAGTTGTGGTCCGCTTTATTTTCTTCCCAGCGACGATTTGAAGAACGCCTGCCGTGCTCAATGTATGCAACAATGATTAATCCAAATGTGCTAATCAGGGTTACATATATTTGAGTCATTATTCGTCATCCCCCGAAGGCAGGACAAAACTGATGACGTGTATAACAAGTGCTCCAAGAGACATATAGATTCCCCATTTCTGAGTCTGACCACTAAGGGTAATCAATACCAAACCAGTTCCAGCCAGAGTCCAGCCAAGGGACGAGAGTTCTCCAAGAATCTTTTTCAGCATATCTATATCCTTACCAAGTGGGAATGGTAATTTTATTTAATCATTAGCCACTGGTATAGGAGGGGTCGGCTACTTTACGCGGGCGCGCCGACGCGTACGGCGTTGTTTTTTGGCACTGTTTTTCTTATCTGGTGTTGGAACATCCCCACCACCACCTGAACTGCCTCCAGAAGGGCCTCCAGAGCCTCCAGAAGGGCCAGAATTGCCTCCAGAAGGGGTAGGTGCACTAGCGGCTCCAACGGCTGCTACAGCCGCTCCTGCAGCGACAAGCGTCCTTCTTGTGCCTACATTGATTGATGAACCAAGTGGGACATAGGTATCAAACACTCCCGCAAAAACATTTATTTGTTCTTGAAAAGCATTTTTAACATCTACTGGGGCGTTGGCAAGGGCCTCTGATATCGCTTGCCCCGCTTCCAGCGAGACCTCGGCAACGACGACCGCGTCAAACACTTCAGTTGCTTGTGATGCGTCAATGCTTTCAAGGACTTTTGCGCTGGTCGCCAACTCTGTTGCTTGGTCACTAGAAACCCCTCCATCTTGTCCGATAATCAAATCAACAACTTTTGATACTTGGTCATTACTAATAGTTGCATTTTCAAGCACATTAACTACTTCGGCAAATTTTTCACCATCTAATTCCGTACTAAGAATTGCGTCAAATGTTCCAAGCAAAACGTCATCTGATACTTTTTCGTCAAAGATTGCATTAACTACAGTGGTGAATTCTTCGGTACTCAATGGTGCTTCAAGGATTTTTCCAGCCAAAGCGACAGTTTCTTCGGCTGATAAGTCGGCATCAAATACGGCATTAAATACTGCGGCAAGTTCGCTACTTGATAGGTCCTGTTCAAGCAAATTGCTTACAACGGCGGCTACCTGTTCTTGAGATGCTGATTCACTGAACACGGCATCCATAACTTGTTGTAGTTGTTCTGCTGGTATGTCAGCATTTAATACATCAACAAGAACTGCGCTTGCTTCGGCTGCAGATATATTTTTATCTAAAGTTACATTGTCAATAATTGCATTCAAAGTTGCAGCATCCAGGGGCTGCGAATCTGGTAACTGGTCTAATTCCTGCATATCAACTGTAGTATCAGGGGATGGTTCAGTTGTTGTCGTTACCATTTCTGGCTCTGTCGTTGTTGTGGTTGTTTCTTCAGGCAGCGGGACCTCTGTGGTTGTCGTGGTCTCTTCTGGGACTGTGGTCTCTGGCTCAGGCGCTACAGGGGCGACTACAACCGCTGGCTGTGTGGTCGTTGTCGGCACTTCCGTCGTTGTTGTTGTTGACGTGGTTGCAGCCGTGGTTGTAGTGGACTGAGGCTCTGTCGTAGTAGTAGTAGTAGTAGTAGTAGTCTGAGGCTCTGTAGTCGTAGTAGTTGAAGTGGTGGTAGTTGTAGTAGTCGTTGGCGCTACATACTGGAAATTAGGTGTTGCTGTTCCAGCAATCTTGATGTAATAACCACACCAATCACTATCCCATGTAGCGGTTTCAACTCCATTTCTTGTTGAGCCTTCATAGTACGGATAATTATTAACTCCGTAAGGTTCAATAGTTGCTGTCTGTCCAACGGAAATCAATCCAGCATGAACTGCAGCAGCACCAAAATTTGAATCATCGGTGAATGGACCACTTCCCCAAACAGCACCGTTAGATGTACCAGTGACCACTATTCTGCTGTACGGTCCACATCCGCCACCGCTAAATGTCGGAGCAATCGGTGTTGCGCTCACCGTAAATGTTTCAACCATTGATGAGTAAACATGAAGCGTATCATTATCCGCACGAACTCTGAATTGATATGGAGTTCCATTTGTCAAGTTGTAAACAGTTGCAGATGTTGAATACGAAGCAATTGCATATGATGTAGCCCAGTTGTCGTCGCTAAAAAATACCGCATAGCGCTCTGGTGAGGCATATCCATTACCGCCTTGAGGGGCATCCCAGGAAAGCCAAACATTCCCGTCTTGCGGAACGGCGCGAAGATTTGTTGGTGTATTCATCGCGAGCGGAGGAAGCGTTGTTGTGGTCGGCGGAATCGTCGTTGTGGTGGTAGTCGTGGTCGTAGTAGTCGTGGTCGTAGTAGTCGTGGTCGTAGTAGTCGTGGTTGTACTAGTAGTTGTCGTGCTGGTAGTACTAGTTGTTGTCGTTGTAGACGGAGCATTTGATGGGGTGATGTTGACATCAATTACATACGATGTTCCATACCAACGATTAGGGTCTCCGCAGCAGACTCCAGTTCGCAATCTGTATACGCCAGCATCAAGATTTCTTGAGATATATGAGTCAAGTCCATACCAGTCATCGTTTGCGGCAAGCATTTGATTATTGGAGTTATAAAGCCACAACATTGAGTCAATGCCATACTGCTGAGCAAATGCGCGAACGGTAAATAACTGAGGTTGTTCTAGGGTGAAGAAATAATCATTTGCACCAGTGGTCGTGAAGGTATCTGCCTTTGCTGACGAAATCGGTCCGAACAATGCCAGAAGAAGTGCTGGGATAACTATCCAAAATCCTCGGCGAAGTCTCATAACCGTTATATAATAAAACTATTTTATTAGATAGCCCTTATAGCCCTGTGAGTAAAAATAAACTAATAAGACTATATGGTACGCTTATTGTATGGCCTTGACATTAGAAGATTTGACAATTCCAGCGCCTGAACCGAGTCCAAAAGATTGGAACGCAGATGGATTTGTTATTAAGAAAAACTTAATCCCAGAAGATTTAATGGTCAACTATGAGACGTGCTGGATGGAGAATAACGCTGAGCGCCCTAGTGGGTGGCCTGACTGCACTCCTTATCGTCGCCATCCAGAGGTCATGGACATTCTCACTTATAGCGGTATTAATGACACTATGGCTGACCTCATCGGTGAGCCTGCAGCAGTTCATTTAAATCTGACTGGATGGGTCACAACTCGTCGTAACTGGCATCAAGATACGTATCTAAACCCACCACATGTTGGTGATTACTATGTTGCTGTTTGGATTGCCCTTGAAACAATCCATCCAGATTCTGGACCGTTTCAATTTGTTCGTGGTTCGCATAGATGGCCAGTTGTAACCCGAGAAAAAATTCTTGCAGCACTTGGTCCAGACGAACAAGACCATACATGGCCAAAACATAGTGAAAGAATCCTGACGCCGATATTTGAAGAAGAAATTGAAAAACGCAACGCCGAGGTAATCACTTATCTTCCAGAGCGTGGAGATACTTTGTTTTGGCACGGTCGCTTGCTTCATCGCGGTTCTGAGCCAAAAGTTCCTGGGATGCCGCGCAAATCCTTAATTGCGCATTACTCAGGAATCAATCATCGCCAAGATATGCCGACAGCAGAAAAACATAATGCTGGATGGTATTTCCCACTTGAAGGGGGACCTGTCTCGTGAAATTATTAAATGCAGGATGTGGAACACATTACGCAAAAGGTTGGGTAAATACAGATGTCTGGGAAAATGCAGACACTAAACCAGATATTCGCGTAGAACCTGGAAAGCCATACCCATTTGAAGATAATACTTTTGACGCCGTATTTATGAGCCATGTTCTTGAACATATTCATTGGCACGATGTACCAGAATTTATAAACGACATGTCCCGTGTCGCAAAACCAGATGCCCCAATGCTAATTATCTGTCCAGACGTTTATAAGACCATTAATCTATGGCATCAAGGTTCTATGCCATGGTGGCTAGTTGAATCAGTCATGGAGCATGCGGAAGTGGCACCAGAACATCTTCAGGATGTGGAGTGGTGGGATGGTGCAACCCATCACTGGAACGCACATGAAAAGCGCATTCAAGATTTGTTAGTCAAAATGGGATTCCGAAATATTGAAAATGTTTTTGACAAAATACTTAATGGAAACTCATGGAATGATAATCACGTTCCTGGGCTAACATGGCCAGTAGTCGGAAAAGCAGAATGGCAATTGTGCTTAAGGTTTACAAATCACCCTTAATCTGCAATTTCTAAATATGTAGATGCCCATTCTTCCCCACGAACATTCATGGTGAACAGTTTTTTTACATTCTCAAGATTTACGGCTGCTTCATCTTCTCTCATTTGTGGGTCCATTAATTCTGAAAGATGATATTCCCATTCCTTTTCAGTTCTTGCAACTCTTCCAACTCCAGAATCTGCTAGATATTGATACTCTGGCGAATATGAAGCAATAAAAGGAACGCCAGCAGCAGCATACTCAAGGCCCTTGATGAATGATTTTGCATGGTTAAAAGGAACATCATTTAATGGAACAATACCGATATCAATCGGTTCAAATAATTTTGGGTAATCAAGAATTGGGACTAATGGCATAGTTGTTACATTTACGCCGTCAATCTCTAATTGGCTATGTGCAAATGGTGCATCACTCGCAGTTGTATGCCCAGAATGGTGGAATGGTAGTTTGTTTTCATTTATAAACTTGCCAACAGAATGAGCGACTGATTCAAGGTCTTTTGAGCGCCAAGGTGTAGCACCAACCCAACCAACAACTGGCTTTTCCGTGTAAGAAATTTTACGTTGGTTCCATCTGTCTAGGTCAATTCCATTTCTGACCATATAGACATTTTTGTTCATCTTTGAGTAATAGTCTCCGAGGAATGGGGTTGACACAATTATCGCATCTGCCAAAGAGATAATTTTATTATAAATATCTCGGTTATTCTCGGGGCTATTTTCTGGGTCTGTGACCTGATACGCACGATTTGTTTTATCTAGACCGTCATGCCAGTCATCAATATCTACGACAATCGTCTGGCCAAGTTCTTTTGCTTTTTCCATTGCATCAAGAATTCGCTGATGCATAATTAGTTTGAATACAATTACGTCCCAACCATGAATTGCCTTATTATCTTCAACCATTAGGCCAAATCCAAATTCATCATTAAATCCTGGAAAACCTAATCCAGTTCCGAACCCATGTTTTTTCAACTCATTAGATGGAAGCATACAGCGATACCAAGCACAACCATTTGGCTGAAGTGGTTTTGTTCCCCAAGACCAGTCAAATGTTAAAAATGCAATATTTGGGTTCGCGTCCATTTTTCTTCCTATGTTGTTTTACAAAGTGCCTATCTGTAAATATCATACGATGATAGCACAACTATATGGCCGTCAGATAATTACTGCGAAATATCAGTGTATTTTATTGAGTCTTTTTTCCTCTTGCTATTCTCGTAAGCAACGATGAATTCTCGCGAACCTATAACATTCTGTCCGCCATTAACCTCATAGAGAAGGTTATATGAATTCTCTAAAGCAAAAAGTATGACCCAACTCAGCGTTGAGGCGCTGATATTTTCTCCAGATTCAAGCACAGACATGTATGGAATATCGTCAATAACTGGATATGCAATTATGACATTTGACAATTCTGGCTTTAGCCACTCTGGTATGCGTGGGTCCTGTATCCAGCCACACTCAAAAACCCTGCACATCTCTGGTCTTTCCTCGTGGATAGTACAACCCACGCCTGTGCTGACATAGTGGCATGGTCTTCCATTATAAAAGACATGACCGTTTATTTCTCCAGAGAAGTACCCCTCACAGCACCTTGTACACGTTCCGCATGACCTATTCATTTAGTTCTCCATTTCTAAAAGTTAATTAGTCGCATTGAGTTTCAACTATATTGCTTTTGATTTCTCTAAGTATTTGATTGCGCAGCCCAGCACGCTTGAATATATCGTACTTTTCTGTCAATTTTGAAAATCTTGGCAGTGGATTTAACTGAATGAGAGATAGTGCGATTGTGCTAAGTCTTTTTGTAACTTGGTAACGATGCAGTCTAATCTTTTTATCCGTATGGAACTCAATATACATAAGTGGTTCATCGTGATTTATCTTTAATTCATTCACGCCGTTCCAGAGATTGAACTCTGCATTAAATGGTCTATACCACTTGCCAATATCAAATTGCCCAGGAACTATTGACCCATATTTACTACTCTCAACATTATGAAAGTATGGAGAGGTCATTGATGCCATAACGCTTTCCTCAGAAAAAAGCAGAAGTGAATACTCAAAGTTCACAAGCATATTATCTTTTAGCGTTGGCTGGTGCAGAATTGAACTTGGAGTCTGCAATATTTCTGGGTTGTCGTAATACACCTGACCATCAACGTATGTCGTATGATTTTTAACTAAATTGTTAAAAACGAAGATGTTCTTCATCTTGCTAGATACAGCAGGGCACTTAATAAATGTGTCTCTCTGCTGATTCCCAACGTAGTTCTTAACACATTCGCTATATAGCGAGTATGGAGATGGGTATAGATGATTCAGGTCAAAAGCAAGTGTCTGGTTCCAATATGGAGCCCAGTAGATATCTATGTATTTACTATCGTCATTTGAGTTAAATTCGTACATTTAAAATATTATCCAATTCTTCATTTGATACTTCTCTCGGCGCTATTTCCGAGGATTGATTTTTATTTGGTTCATCGCAGTGTATAAAAGAACTAATTATCCATTTATCACTAGAAATAGACACAAGACCAGCGTGTGGATGGGTCCACGATGCTGGGAATACGGCAACTCTTCCAGCAACTGCATCAATTGATAAATCATGCTCTATGAACTTAGTTCCACCACCTTTTTCAACTGTATTCAAATATACAATTACTGCCAATACGCGCTTATTGGTTGGATACGAAACCCACGGGGAACCATCGTGATGGACCCTATAAAAACCACCGTTTTTTACATAGTGCTGAAGCCTAAATCCAGTGTCATATAAAACTGGCGCCTGTTGAAGGTCTGGGAATGCCTCTACATATAATGAAATCGCTGACGAAACTGCACTCTGAATCTCAAAGTAATTTTTATTTAGCGACTGAGACTGAACACCTATTGATTCATAATTCTCTGGGGAAAAATTAAAGTCCATTGATGACTTAATGCTCGGATTAAAGCCACCCATTGTGGGACCATAGGAAAAAAACTGTCCGTAGTTCTTAATACATTCTTGGATTAATTCTTCACAGCATTCCTCTGTTATCAAACCATCAATAAAGGCAATGTGCTCGGACTTTTTCCCTGCGTATTTAAGCATATGAACCTATTTCTGATTCTTCTCCATTAGATACAGCAAAGTCTATCTCCATAATCTTCAAAGACTCTGAAAATACTGAAATAGAGTAAAAACCTTCTGACTCAAAAAATGATGGCAGAGAACAGTGGTGCAGGTCGTGATTTATTACATTCATCTTGAATGTTTTACCGACTAGCGAATTCTTCATAGAAAGAATAAAATCAAGTTTTGAGCAGTCAACAAAATCATCATAGTAATTAAAAGAAATAGATTTGCTTGGTTTAATAACTGGCGGGAATTCATCAAACCCGCGGTATACTGGTATCAAAACAACACCTACTTTAGTTTTATCAAATTCCATTTCAGTGGTTCTATCGGAGTCTCCAATTTGGATTGGCAAAGACCATTCTTTAGCAATTTTTTCTGCCTCGTTAATGTCGTCCATAGATGGACAAAATACAACCCTATCCATTTTTGCCGCCCAAATCCTTATCTACTCTGTTCTGTTCATGCTTATAAGCGCCTTCCCAAGAAACTCGGCGGTGGATATTGTCAAAACCGAGATTATTCAGCAGTTTATAAATGCCAGAATCACCCTTAATT
>Ga0213922_1000231_pt1 | contig 32833 bp, 27 predicted proteins | sample McNCre2917MG_FD_165060 | JGI IMG/M metagenome (GOLD analysis project Ga0213922, IMG submission 165060) | Freshwater microbial communities from McNutts Creek, Athens, Georgia, United States - 29-17 MG | ecosystem: Environmental > Aquatic > Freshwater > Creek | place: USA: Georgia | collected... | reverse complement strand
TCTTGGGTGCTTTTGATTTGATCTTAATACCTGCTACAGTAGCCATTACTTTCGCTCCTTTTTAACACGGCCAATTCGGCTCGCTTTGTTCCAATCATATGCAACTCCATCGGGACATTTTCCGTCCTGCACAGAGTCGACTCCGAATCTGCCCACAACTTCAAAGCCGTTACCTGCAATAGTAACAAACTCGTTCAGTGACTTGGCGTGATCCATTGCTAATTTTAAGTCCGTAAATTCATGTTCTTGGGTTTTTGTTGTTAATTTATACATAACCACATTGTAGCAAATCAACCATTTTGTGTCAATTAGTACATTAGCGCGGCCATTACCGTCCATTGCTCAAATGTAGTTATTGCTTCTGTAAACTGGACTTGTAATTCTGTGTACTTTTGTGTTAATTTATTCCTGCGTCTACAATGCACCATTTCTTTGTCCATTTCTGTGTAAATGTCACGGCAGTTTTTGTAGAACTTGAATAAAGTACTGCGGGCACGAATGTCCTTGGTGTGCGAAACTGATGCTAAAAGTTCCTCCAATTTGGCAATGTGTGCTTCGTGCTGTTGTTGCATACTCGGTATTATACGATAAAAGCCAATACCTGTCAAACCCATAAATACTACAATAAGGAAAAAGCATGGCTCGCCTATCACTTTGGAAAGACGGACGACACTCAAACGATTACAAGTTTATGGATCGCAGAATCAGCGAGATGTTTACCATTGGCGGCACCGGTGTTTTACTGCACAAGTATTTGGGCACCAAAACACAAACAGATACCGGTGATTTAACCCAACCCACGTACCTAAACCAAAGTGAGAAGAACATCCAAGATTTGCTATTTGTAGAAAACCGCGATCGCAAGTACGAAAAAGATGTTTATAAGATGCGCGGCATCTATCAACGTGCCGATCAAGACTTTGATCTAAGCCAATTTGGTTTATTTTTACAAACTGGCACATTATTCATGACTTTTCATATCAACGATATGATGGATACTGTTGGTCGTAAAATAATGGCCGGTGATGTGTTAGAACTAGAACACCTAAAAGATTATAATGCACTAGACCAAGACGTTCCGGCCGCACTAAAACGATATTATGTTGTTGCTGATGCCAGTTTAGCCGCAGAGGGTTTCACCCCGACTTGGTGGCCACACCTATGGCGTGTTAAACTTAACCCGCTAGTAGACGGTCAAGAATACAAAGATATATTGGATCAAATTGTTGCTGGTACTGCTGATACCAAAACCAGCGACTTAATGAGTAGCTATAACACTTATCTTAATATTAACAATACCGTTGTAGCACAGGCCGAAATAGATGTGCCCAAGAGTGGCTATGACACTAGCAAGTTTTATATGGAACCCGCATACGTTGGCCAAACAGCCGATGCAGTAACCACAGCTGATGGTGGATCATTGACTGCTGACGATGCTACAGTAAGCCCAACTAACAAAACAAAAGGTTATTTAGTCGGCGACGGATTGGCACCAAACGGAATGCCCTGTGGTGTTGGCATTGAGTTCCCAACAACGCAAGTCGAAGGCGATTATTTCTTACGCACAGATTACTTGCCTAATAGATTATTTAGATTTAGCGGAACTCGTTGGATATCTGTTGAGATAGCAAATCGTGCTAACTTGTCGCTGGGTGCTGACAGCGGTACATTACGCAGTTCTTTTGTAAACAATACAAATACGTATACCAACGTAGAAGGCGATACTGTATCTGAAAGACAATCGTTAAGCAAGGCTTTTAAAATACAGGCGGATAATTAATGAGTCAACAATTTTTTTACGATAATCAAATACGCAGATTCCTAACTCAATTTATTAGATTGGTGTCAGGCTTTCAAGTTGAATTTGGGCAAGGCACAGATGGAACTCGTCCACTACAACAAGTACCTGTGTTGTATGGAGATCCAAGCCGACAGGCCGCACAAATCTTAAAAAATAATAGCGAGAACATGCTAAATGCTGTTCCGGCTATGGCTGTTTACATCAGCAGTTTAGACTATGACAGAGATCGTGTGCAAGATCCTACCTTTGTTGGTACAATGAACATCAGACAACGTGCATACGATCCAGTGACCGGCAATTATCTAAGCACACCCGGTGATGCGTATACTGTTGAACGTTTAATGCCTGTCCCTTACAAGCTAGGCCTAAAGTTAGATATTTGGACCAGCAACACCGAACAGAAGCTACAGCTAGTTGAACAACTATCGCAGTTGTTTAATCCCGGGCTTGATATACAAAGCACCGACAACTATGTTGATTGGGGCAGTTTAACTCACGTCGAACTTAAATCTACAGTCTGGGATTCTAGATCTGTGCCGGCCAATGCCGACGAAGCTATTAGTATTGCTACTATGCAATTTGAAATGCCAATTTGGTTAAGCAGTCCTGCCAAGGTTAAACGATTGGGAGTTATTACTAACATTATTAATAATGTCTACGATGCCAACGGCGAAATTACCGATGACATTTTTGCAGAGTCAGACATTATGGTAAGGCAAGTTATTGTACTTCGTAACTACAGTTTGTTGTACATAGGCAATACGCTGAGACTGATTAAGCAAGAACAAAGAAGCACATACGAAATAGATCAAGGTCAACTGTATGACGCTTGGGGTATAGTACGGGCTAAGTATGGGGCTATTAGAAATGGTATTAGCGAAGTTCGTTTACGTCATCCAAACGGAATTAGTGAGGTTGTTGGAACCATTGCCGAGCACCCAACAGATGATACTATAATACTGTTCAATCCGCACATTGATACACTACCAGCAAACACATTAGCCGCGGTTGATGCCATTATAGATCCGCAGGCAGTTAAGATTGATCAGTATTCTATTCTGACTCCTGCTGTTGGTACTCGTTACATAATCTTAAACAACATAGGGCAAATAGGAAATATGTCAGAAGCTTGGGGTGATTTAGTTGCCCATGCCAATGACATTATTGAATATACCAACACCGGTTGGGCTGTGCATTTTGATAGTCGTCAATCTGGTGATTTTGAATTTGTAACTAACTTAACTTCTAGTGTACAATATAAGTGGGATTACGAAACCGGCGAGTGGACTAAGAGTGTTGAAGGTTTGTATGACCCCGGAAATTGGAGTTTAGTGGTTTGAATTCATCAAGTACGGGTGCATTGATATATTGCACCCAAACGCATCGATATTTATTTTTACTTAGAAACAGTAACCGACACTCAGGTAGTTGGGGAATTGTGGGTGGTAAAGTCGAACCCGGCGAAACTGTTATACAAGGCCTGCATCGGGAAATACGCGAAGAGCTAGGCGGTGAGATAAAAGATGCTAAAATTATCCCAATCGAACAATATACTAGCGACAACGACAAATTTGTTTTTCACACTTACTTAATCAGTGTCGACGAAGAGTTTGTGCCGGTGTTAAATCACGAGCATAGAGGGTATTGCTGGGTTCCGTTAGATGACCATCCTAAGCCACTGCATCCTGGTGTATGGCGTAGTTTTAAATTTGCGGCTATACTAGAGAAAATAAAAACAATGGAAACTGTATTATCCCAGGTCGGCTTCGATGATAAAATCTCTAAACGTAATTTGTCTTAAGTTGGGCACGTACTTCCAAGACTCTGGCATGTAGTAATCTGCGGTTGGCATTACTCTAACAAAGTCTACAAGGTTATAAGTGTCAAATACAAATTTTAATGTTTTGTCGTAGAATGCATCATCGCCCTGTCGGCCATCAAATCCCACAAAAAAGACTTTTTTATGTCCATCAAAGCAAGCTAGGTACATGGCAATCGAACCAGCATTCCAACTTGGGTCTTGCGGTATTAAGTAAAACTTACCTGGGTAATCTAAAATTGGATTGGCATGTGCATAGACAATATTAGACTCGCAATAACCACTGGTAGAAAGTTCGTGAGCGTGTTCGTTGTCAATTACTAAAAAGTCTGGAGTGAACGTTTCGTATAGTGTATTGGTACCATAGGTTTGTAATCTATCGGCTCCCAACAATCCACCCTTGTGATTTGCTATGTGTGTTAAGTCAAATCCACCGTAGACTTCTTTCCAGCTGGGGCCGCCGCCAATTACCAGCGCCTGTGTAGTAGTGTAGATGTTGGTAATTGCGTTAGGAATCCATTCTTTGGTGGTTTCCCAAGTTGACTTTCTATACACTAAACTGGTAACAACATCTTCTCCAGTGTAGCCTTCGCGGTATAATTGCTTAATTGTCTGCATAGTATGATTCCTTACTGTTATTTATTGTAAATTGTGTCTTTAAGGAATTGGTAGTGTGTGGGCAAAGTTTTTATGTGTTCTAGTACTTCATCTCGATGCTTTAACCAAGCATTGTACACAGGGCGCCGTTTTTCCGCACTTTCGTTTATTTTACGATCTTGATAGCGCATGAAGTTGGCTTCAACTGGGTTATAGCCCATGCCGGCCGCAATATAGATAATGCCGCCCATGTTGTTATCAAATTGTCTAGACCTATGCAGTCTAAATCCCAAATCAGTTGAGCTTTTTACATCGTGATCTAGTCCTGCAAGGTTTATAGTGCTGTTCATTGCACGAGAATACTTGATCTTGCCTGAAACTTCTTTCCAGTATGGTGTATCGTCACGCATACTCAAGGCATAGTGTTGGCTGATAAAATCTTTGAATCCCATGATCTGTTCCTGGAATCCGTAGTTGAACAAGTCAACATCATAATTGCTAACAATACCACCGCGCATTAATAATGTGGTACACAGTTTAACAATGCCTTCATGTGTCAGCATGAGTCCTGTGCTTTCCAAGGGTTCAATAAAGCCGTTGGCCAGTCCAATGCCCACTACGTTTTTAACCCAGGCACGCTCATGCACGCCGTGACGTATTTTGATATGGCGCACTTCTGCTGTGTCGGCCCGTTCGGCGTCAGGAAACATCATGCGATTGCTTTTTAGGTGTCGACGCAACTGTGCTTCGGCTTCGGCTTCAGTTGCATACTTACTACTGTATACGTAGCCTGTACCAATGCGATGCCACAGCGGAATGTTCCACACCCATCCTGCTTCAATGGCAGTACAGCTGGTATAGTTTTCCATTTCAGCTTCTTGGTTAATGTAGGGAATAACAGTGGCCACAGCACGATCATTTAATAGTGTGTCGTTGAAACTGATAAAAGGTTCATTAAGAGTTTGATCTAACAGTATGCTACGAAAACCACTGCAATCAATAAACAAGTCAGCACGAATGTGTTCGCCGCCCTTGGTTATAATCTTTTCAACGCTGGCATCTTCTCGCTGTACCACATGTGCAACTGTGTCTATTAGATGTGTCATACCAGCAGGCAAACAAATGTTGTCACGTAGCCAATTGCCAAACAAGGCCGCATCCATATGATATGCAGTATCTTCTGCAAAGTTAAAACCACGTACACGATGATCTTCATTTCTTGTCATTTTGTTTTGATCTGTCATCAAAATACCATCGTGGTAAAACTCTGCAAAATTCTGTGGATCGATAGTAGGGTCATCGGCCCGAGCCAAAAACCATTCCATTGGACCGCGTGGCTTGTCTGTAAAATCCAAGTGGCCAAACGGATAATGAAACATGTGTGGTTTGTCTTTAGGATTTTCTCTAAAGTCAATAAACTTGATGCTGGTCTTGTATGTGGCGTTACAAGACGCCATCCAATCCTCATCTCGAAGACCCAGCATGACCAAGAATTGGTTAATGTGTCCAATGGTGCTTTCGCCTACGCCAATGGTTGGAATGGCTTCGCTTTCAACCAGTGTTAGTTGTATATCGGGACATAGTCGTGTTATACCAGCCGCTGTCATCCAGCCTGAGCTTCCTCCTCCAACAATACAAATTGATTTTACATTATGATGCATGGTGTTCTGGTATATAATTAATTGTTATCACTGTTCGTGTTTCGTGATTTTTAGGTTTAGTACTAGCGTGAAACTTTAATCCATCAAACACACATAGTCTGCCTTTTTTAGGACTACAACGATTGGCCACAGTAAAGTCTGTATTTTTTACATAGTCTTGTATTACTGTTTCATTTAACTCGTTGCCGCCTATGTCTTTTACGTGCTGGTCAAATTCAACAGTATCACCATCGCTATCGCTGACATAATAGCAAGCGGTCATGTGTGGGAATAAAAAATCAACGTGTGGCGTATTGTAGTCATATTCAACGTCACTGGTTCGTGTAAGTAATCCCACTCGCATACGTAACAGTTTGTCTATCCTGTGTCCTACAGCTTCTTCTAGACTATAAATTATGGGTTTAATAAACGGTAACCAATAGCTAGGCTCTGTACCCATATCTTGAGCCATGTGTACAAAACCCGAATTAGATCCATAGTTGTGATTTGTTACATCACTGATATAATGCCAATCAAATTGTGTACGTTGAGTATCTGCTTCGATTTGATCTGCATATCCTTGCGGGATAATTTTATCAAACACCTGCATTGTATACCTTTCTAAGTTGTAGAGCACTGTCTACATCCTGAAAGCCAAATGTGCGTTCGCATTCGTGACAGTCCCAACATTGGTTACGGCAGGTGCGTAGAATCTTTTCTAAACGTCGTCCTTTGTCTGTGCTCCAAATTCCAGTATAACCTCTCCAGGTCTTGCGCCAATCTTCTTTAGTATACCGAGTATCAATCCAACCGGGAATCCAGTTGTGAATAGGGCCCAAGTTGTTGTCTACAATTTCTTGGAAGTCATCGGCATAAATGGTTTGCCCTGCTAAACTAATAGACTGTTTAAATTTGCTGTCATCATTGTAATACCAAACAGCTTTCATGTATTTTGTATCTTCTGCTTTAAAAGGGATGCTAGTTAATCTGCCAGAATACTTAAACACATCTACTAGATTGCCAAACTCTCTAAATGTCTCGCTTTGTCCGGCAACAATGTTAATTCCCGAACGTGGCAATTCTGCAAACTGTTCGTGCTGGCGCCACCCATTACAACTTAAATCAGCCGGGCCGCGAAAATATTCTGTACCAATCACTTCTCCAACGCTGTCATGTTCTTTCTTAAAGGGACAACTGTATATACATGCTTCGGCAACCAGCAAAATTGTCTTAACTGGCTTTTTAGGATTCATTGAATTGAGGTGGTCTTGGGCACGTCGAATCTTTTTTAATTCACGTAAGTTACGATTTAAATTGCGATCCAAGTTGATAGAGTTGTAGCCTAAGTAGGCCATGTCTATAAACTGTTGTGCATCTCCGACAATTTGGTTTACGGTGCTCTTCCATCGCATGTCAGGACAACGCTCTTGCAACCAACCCATGCGTAGTATATGCTGACTACTCATAGTACAACTACGCAGGCCTCGGTCATAGTAGCCACCGATCCATTCTACAAACTGTTCAGTAATGCGTGGGTCAAATGCCACTTCGTGTGGAACTTCTACAGTATTAAATGTCAATGATATTTCAACACCAAGTTCTTCTTGTATTTTGAATAGGTAATCAATTTGTTCGTCACTGGCTTCAACTCCCATTGGGTTGCCGCAACGTTTTTGCTGTCCGTTGTACTCGTAGTAAAAGTATTTGCCAAAATAGATATCGTGTATATTTGCTAGAAAACGCGGATCTGCATTCTTCATTATAGAGTAGTATACTGACGCATAGTCATTGTGAAAACGATCATAATGACCAATCGAAAATCGACTGTTGAAATTCATAGTAAGTCCGTTAATTAAACGTTGCCTTGCATTCTAGCCGCGTATGCTAAATTCCATTCGTGAACTGCTTGTGGGTTGTCTTTTGGAATTTCAGCTTTGACGTTAGTAACGTGTGTTGCCCAAGGCCCCGTATTACTTATCGTTCCTGTGGCCTGGAGCTCTTTATAAAGCATATCCAACTGATTACCAATTTCGGTATAGGCAATCACACGGGCCACTCGGTAAGCACTCTCGGCGTATCCTGGAAGTTTTGTAATATCAAATTTGGTTACTACACCAGTTTCCTGATCGTAAGTGTCAGCGGTGGTTGTACCGTCTGGCAAATCTACCCATATAAAATCTTCGTGTACTTCAAACTCATTGCCAGCTTCGACTATGTCGCAAATACGACCTGATTCTGCTGGGTGTACTAATCCTCTTAATGACATTTTGAATTTCCTTATCTATAACTGTAAATAATAACATACCCACCGGTGCCGTATCCACCAGCCGAATGTCCGCGGTTTGTGAAACTTGCACCCCAATCGGTAATGTTACCGGGGCCTCCTGATCCGGGTGCTCCAGAAAAAATTTCGTGTGCCGCTCCAGTGGTCCATCCTAGATTATTGTGATTTCGTGCATGTGCCGCGCCACCGCCAAAATAACCCGAACTGCCTAGCACACTGGCTGGGCAACTCCCCACGCTATTGATATGACCACAACCAGCGCCGCCTTGAACACTAAAACCTGCGCCGCCAAAACTATTGCCACCATGGCCACCACTGTGACTGTAGTTTTGATTGGCTCCATAACCGCCACTGGCACTTAGGTATCCACCAAAGCTGGTTGTTCCGCCGTTACCAGCGGCCGCATAGTATACAGCATAATTACCACCGCCACCCACAGTTACTGATACTGTACCAACTGTAGATACGTCATAGAATCCTTCAGCGTAGCCACCGGCACCACCGCTTTCGCAATATCCAGATCCGCCACCGCCACCACCAATTAATTTAACATGCACCATTGTTGCACCAGGATTAACCCATGTGCCGCTGGCGCCAAATGACTGTACATCAATTATGTCTCCACTGGCACGGTCTGCTTTTCCAGCAGAAGTTTGTGATGTACTATCACTAAATGTAATTCCGCTTGAACCCAATGTTACTGCCATATCTTATCCTTATGTATATGCGAAAACTACACAGCAACCACTCATACCTGTAGTACCTGATCCGCCGTCGTTGGTTCTGCCGCCGGTTGCGCCGGTCCCATATGCAGGACTATAATTGCTGGGAGTAGTACTGCGATATTGCCCACCAGGGCCACCAAAGAAACTTGCGCCACCACCCGACGGTTGTCCGTGGCTGGCACTATTACCATGTCCGGACCCAGTGCCACCTTGTAAGTTAATTTGTCCGCTTGATCCAGAACCACCGTGGCCGCCGCCATGGCTATAGTTTCTATTTGCACCATAGCCGCCAGTTGCAGAAATCAATGATCCAAAGCTGGTGGTACCGCCATCGCCGGCGCCAGCATAATATCCAACGCCTCCTCCACCACCACCTATAGTAACAGAGTATGTGGCTCCTGCGCTTACTGAATAATATCCCTCGGCAAAGCCGCCGGCACCGCCCGATTCATTATAACCTGCACTTCCTCCACCACCACCAACCAACTGAACCAATATTGTTGTACAGCCACTAGGCACAGTATACGTACCCGATGACGTAAAACTAGTAACACTAATAGGTTTTCCTTTGTCGGCAGGCATTACAGTGGTCTGACTAGTACCATTGCTAAAAGTAATTCCTGATGATCCTAATGTGATTGGCATTTTGTTTCCTTATGAATACGCATATACTACAACCATGCCGCCATAGGCTGTTTTACCTGACCCACCATTGCCTGTTGTTCCCGAGCTGGCTCCTGCACCAGGACTGCCAGATCCAATTTGTTCCCCACCTGAGTGTCGTGTACCAAAGCCTCCACCCCAAAAGCTAGGTATTCCACGGGGGCCATAACTGCCCCATCCGTTACCATGTCCATGTCCGCCGCCACCCGGAATGCCAACTTGGCCTCCATAACCATATCCACCATGGCCACCAGTGTGACTATAGTTGTTGTTAGCACCGTAACCGCCTGTGGCGGTGCAATAAGAACCAAAGCTACTGGTTCCGCCTGCACCGGCGCCTGCATAATAGCCCACTCCACCACCGCCACCGCCAATAGTAACTACAGCAGTCGTGCCAGCTTCAAATGGTATAATTAATCGTTCGGCATAGCCTCCTGCGCCACCTGACTCAAAGTGTCCTGCGCTTCCACCGCCGCCGCCTTGCACTCGCACAAATACTTTTTTACATCCAGCAGGAGCAGTATATGTTGCGCCTGATGTGTAAGTTGTTATAGATAATAACTGCCCCGGATCAGTCGACGGAGCTACTGTTTGAGCGGTGCCATCGCTGTATATTATCCCGCCATCTGTGTATGAATTTGATACGGTAGGAGACAAGCCGTGTCTTGATGCATATCCATTGTATGCTTGCAAACATTCTGCGTCTGACAGATATCGATTATAGCATAAAACTACACTGATATCTCCCCATGGTTGACTAGAGTCGTTGGCATTGTTTTGCGAACCATTGTTATATGCCCCAATAGAACAAATACCGCTTTTGAATCTGGTGTTGGTACTGGTCATGCTGTAACGTATGGTACCGGGTGTGTCGTTATAGCTGAAATTGTGATAGTTGGTACCGGCGTTGTTCCAACGCCATATACCCATCATCCAGGACATAGCACCAACTGATGCATACCCGGGTAAACTCTGTTGACTAAAGCCTGCTGTGTTAAAACCTGTGCCCGATACGTTGTCATACATGCCCATGCGCCAGGCGCCCGATTCAATAATGACCTGATGGTCACCACCTGTGCTCAATCCACGGAATAGTGTACGCCATTCTGATGTGCTGTTTTTAACGCGAGTCCAAACGATTGCCGTAAAGTCTTGATTGTATACTGTTGTGTCGATGCTGATTTTTTTAGCGCATCCATAACTTCCGTTAAAGTCCATATACTTAGGGCCTGAACTATTATATGCGCTTTGGTTAACAGCAAAATGGTCGTTGCGACCCGACAGATCATACCATGTGCGTCCTGTACCAGGATATGATGCTGGGTTGCCTGCATCTAAATGCAAAACAAGGCCGTTAGTGGGATGTGGTGACCCTAATGTTACTGCCATATCACTTGCCTTTTAATTGATTAATTTCTCTACGTAGTTCCTTAATACCTTCAACTAGTAGAGGAATTAATTTTTCGTAGTCTACTGTTAAATAGTTTTCACCCGATTTACTAGAGCCATCGTCGGCTCTGTCAAACGGAGCAATTGAAACAGCTTCGGGTTGTACACGTTTTACTGCTTGTGCGCCGAGTGCTACTTGAGGATTGGTGTTGTTAAATCCCAGGCTCTTTGCTAAATCGTTTTCAACGTACAAGAATCCAGTCAGCTGATCAATTTTGTCAAGAGCGTTTTCAATAGTATTTATTTTGGTTTTTAGTCGCTCATCAGAATAGTATGCTGTGATACTGTTGGTACATAATAGCTGTCCGGCTGTAGTTGCCGCGGTTGTTCCAAGACCAAGTCCCCCACGGTGATACGAGTTTCCGTAAGGGTCTATGTAAAAGCCTAATTGCGGGCCAGTTGCATAACTGTTGGTAGTGTAAAATCCAATGCCGGTTCCGTCACTGCCGTTTTCAGAAATAATAATACCAGCTTGTGTACTGCCGCCACTTGGACTAAATGTTAACCCGTATTGTTGTGTTGTAGTGTTGTTTGTGCCGTTTACGCTAGAAGCAATGTGTATGTCTGCTTGACTACCGGTGCCTAATACAAAACGCCCAGAACCGCCTGATGCAAGGCCGCCGCTGACACTCTTGGTTAATCGGCCTGTAATACTGGCTGTGGAAGTAAAAGTTACTCCACCACTGGCACTTAATGTGGTGAATGCGCCTGTGTTGGTAGTACTATTACCAATTGGTGTATTGTTTATTGCAGAGACACTTAATGTGCTGATAGAAGCGGTTCCTGTGACACTCAATGTAGTTGTGTTTAGTGTAGTTGCAGTTAAAGTTGCCGCTGTAGCAGTTCCGGTAAGTGCTGGATTAGTAAACATTGTAGCTTTGGATTCGTTTGTAACGTTTCCTAAGCTCACATCACTTGCTGTTAGTGTAACTGCGCCTGTACGGCCTGCAACACTTGAAACAGGGCTGGCCGATGAAACCACACCTTGTACGTCCCATACCCCCATACCGGCATTGTAAAGGTAAGTTACACCGTTGTTTGTATATGTTTGTTGGTCTGTTGGACTCGATGGAAAAGCCATTAATATCTCCCTACCGCTACTTCAATTGTAGCTATGTCGTTGTTTTGAATACTGTCAAGGCTCTTGCCGATTACGCATCCTGGTTTAAATAGTCGATTGTCTAGTCGCTGAGCCACACCGGGTGTTGTACTAGTTACCAATAAATCTCCTTTGGTTACTGGTCCGCGAACCATGCAAGGAACACGTCCGGTAAATGCCACTGGCAGTCCGCCGGTTAATTCTGAGTTCATCAAGTACGCAGGGTTTGTGGAAATAACACCGGCAACACGATGATCATGCGATTCTGTAGTTACAGTGATTTCGGCTGAGCCACCAAATATCACAACCGTTGCTGGGCCGTATTGATCATCAGCAGTATACATCTCTGCCAAGTCAGCGTAACTAGCTGATGTTGATCTTCCCAGGAACCAGTTGGCAGTTAAGTTACCACTGCTGTCACGCAGGGCTAGTGTGCTGGCTGTGGCACTAGTTGATGCATTATACAACGCACTACTGATGTCAACCCAGTTGTTGGTGTTTGTAATATTATCAAAAGTATATTTGTACAATACGCCAGTGTTGGCACGGAACCATTCATCGCCCATCACCGGTGCCGACGGTGCTGTATTACCAGTGTAGTTTGTAACTATGTTTCTGTTGTTACGTTTACCGCCAGTGTTGATAATAATGTTAGCAACAGTCAAGTTGGCAAATGTTGGGCTGGCTGTTGTTTGTAAATCTTGTGGTGAACTAATAGTAATTGTGCTACCACTGGCTGTAGCCGTGATACCGTTTGAACTGGCAAAAGTTAATGTGCCACCACCGCTGACACTACCAGTACCACTAGTGCCCGCTAAACTTATTGTGGTGCTTACCGAGCTGGTGCTGATAGAAGCAATACGGCCATAAGCGTCGGTTGTAATAACCGGTATGGCTGTACTGCTACCTGTTGTCACTGCGCCAGGACCTGTAGCTGGCAAGCTGACCGTTATTGATCCTGTAGAAGCCGATACAGTTAAGTTACCAGTACCACTAGAACTTAAACCAGTTACGCCTGCGTTAGTTAATGTAACCGTACCACTGGCACCAGTGATAGTACCACCGCCACTCATACCTGTACCGGCAGAAACTGTTACACTACTGATTACACGGCTACCGTTATCGTAAACACCACGACCGTATAGTGTGCTTTGTACATCGGTGTTGCCGGTGGTGGCAAAAGCGCCTGTTACAGTAATTGGATTAGTTCCGCTTCTACCAATGTAGTTGGTACCGTTTGAATTGCCAAACACAAGATAGCCTTGTGTGCCATCTTGAGCACCCATTAATCTGGTGGTGTTTGCTACGTTAATATCGCCAAGCCATGCATCATCACCTATACGATAGTTGGTTCCGTTTCCGTTATTGGTAGAATAAACTTGTCCGGCCCAAACGTTGCCAGTTACCCCAAGACCACCAAGTACCTGCAACTGTCCTGTAGTTTCTGACGTACTGGCTGTTGCTCCGGTGGCTAAAATAGCTGAGTTTGCACTATAGTAATATAGCCCCGAAGCTCCTAGTGTGCCACCGTTATTGTACTGTACTTGGCCGGTTGTTCCAGCCGGTGCTGATCCACCACCACCTGTGCTGATTACGTTGTTGTTACCTGCCCAGAATAAACCAGTGGTGGTATATAGTGCATTAACTGTTACCGCACCAGGTATGGTTAAGTTACCAGCGTTGGTTAAGTTAAAAATATTGCTAGAATACGCACTATCAATAATTTGTAGTGTACCCGCGCTGTCAAGTCGGAAATATTTGTTAGGGTTGGTGCCACCACCTTGGTTAGTTACGCTCAAGAAGTCGTGATAACCTGCGCCACCTTTTGTGGCTGTACCTATAACTTGCAACGCTGGGAGAGCAATGTTTGAAGTTATTATATGCGGGCTAGATTGTATTACATTTCCGTATACCGTTAAGTTACCAGTCGCATCCAACTGCATTCTAGTAACACCGGGTGTATACCATCTGAAGGTGCCGCTATTGTTGTCTATTTGCCAGTTTTGTGCGGCTGTACCGTTAAAGAAGCCTATACGAGGACTAGAGTTCAAGTATCCAGCATACACCCCAACGGTAGTTGAGTTTTCGTTGAACAAACCTCCAAACTGTCCATAGCCACCGCTGATAACATTACCAGCAATGCCTGCACCACCTGCTACTTGTAGCGCACCAGTTGTTGTGGTAGTGCTTGTTGTAGTATTGGCAATTAACATGGAGCCAATTTTTACGTTACCCAATACCGTGCCAGTAAACACATTGGCTGTGTCAGTACCTCTGCTGTACCAAACTAGTGTACTGCTTGAATTTTCTCTACCCAGGAATGCGGCCGAGTCCGCACTATCGTAATAGTGAAACTTTAATCCAATGTCAGATGTGGTTGGTGACGACAATGGTGTCAAATCACTAGGTGTGTTTAAATTGATAATCGGATCGGTAATACTTAACGTACTGGCGCCAATGCTAACGCTGTTGCCGTTTACTGTTAGGTTACCAGCAATGGTCAAATTACCTTGTGCTGTAGTTGTTACACCAGCGGTACCAAAACTAGTTAAGCCAGCTAGTGTGGTTATGCTAGGTTGGCTGGCTGTGCTTACCGTTCCAGTTAATGTTGCTCCTGAGTTACCAATTGTGGCCGCATTTACTGTTCCAGTCACTAACGTACCAACGTTCAATGTACCCGACCCAGCACCTGGATTAAATGCGAGACTTGGTGACACACCCATTATGGTGTTACCAGTCGTAGCAATATTACTGAACTGCGGGTAGAACGTTTGGTTTGTTGTTAGTGCTGTTACTGTATCATACAAGCTAACGTTAGCAGTAGGTGCTGTGCCCAACAAATTGGCCGCAGTTAAGTTTGTCAAGTTGGCACCACTAACAGCACCAAAACTACTAGACCAAGTTCCGGATGTGATAGTGCCAACACCAGTAATGTTAGGTTGGCTTGCTGTTTGTAACGTGCCAGTTAGCAAGGCTCCCGTGTTACCAATAGTGGCCGCGTTTACAGTACTGGCAATAACTGTTCCAGTCAATGTAGCACTAGCGCCACTAATGGTAGCACTGGCATTACCGATAGTGGCCGCATTTACAGTACTAGCAACTACAGTCGTGGCATTTAATGTACCAGTGCTAGGGTTAAATGCGAGACTTGGCGATACACCCATGATGGTGTTACCAGTTGTAGCAATATTACTAAATTGTGGGTAGAATGTTTGGTTTGTGGTTAGTGCTGTTACTGAATCATACAAACTAACATTAGCAGTGGGTGCTGTACCTAGTAAGTTGGCCGCGGTCAAGTTTGTTAAGTTAGCGCCGCTGACTGCACCAAAACTGCTGGACCAAGTTCCAGATGTAATTGTGCCAACCCCTGTGATATTCGGTTGACTTGCTGTTTGTAGTGTACCAGTTAGTGTGGCTCCCGTGTTACCAATAGTGGCCGCATTTAGTGTGCTGGCAATAATAGTACCAGAACTAGTTACAGCACCTACTGCCAATGATGTTAACGTACCAACCGACGTGATGTTTGTTTGTGCCGCGGTTTGTAGTGTACCAGTTAATGTGGCACCGGTATTACCAATGGTTGCCGCATTTACAGTACTGGCAATAACTGTTCCGGTCAGTGTAGCACTTGCACCACTAAAAGTAGCACTGGCATTACCAATTGTGGCCGCATTAACTGTTGTAGCAATTAATGAAGAAACATATTCTGTGTTGGTTACTGTTTCATAGTTAACAGACGTGATGTTGCCTATAATTGCCAAGTTGCCAGTTACTGTTAAATTACCACCAATGTTTAAATTACCTGTAATACCTGCGCCGCCTATTACCTGCAGGGCTCCAGTAGTGGTTGATGTGGAAATGGCACCACTGTTGGCTATTAAGTTTCCAAATGTTCCTGATGCTTGGCCAGACACCGAGCCAGTAACGCTAAAACTACCGCCGGCGTCGTTGGTAATAGTAACTGCGCCAGTGGGTGCAGTAATTGTGCCGCCACCTAAGTAAATGGTAGTGCCCGACAACCATAAATCTTTCCAACGCTGAGTTGAGCTACCTAAGTTGTAGGTAACGTTTGCTCCAGGAAGATGGTGCCCAGTTGTTACGTTTGCATAACTAGTGGCAGTAACGTTAGTATCTGTTAACCCTGTATTGGCAGTAAACGCCGTTACAAATGTGTTGCCTTGCTCATTCCAATATAGAGCCACGTTACTAACTAGCCCGTTGGCACGATTCATTAAAAAGCCAATGTCTATGTTGGCCTGTGCTGTACCAGCTTTTAAAACAGTAATAGGATCGCTCAGGGACGCTACTGTTGTAACAAATTGGGTAAGTTTTGGTCTAGTTAATGCCATGCTGAATCCATATATTACTAGTATTTATTGTAAAAAACAAAAGGGGCCTAAGCCCCTTTGTTGTTGAGTTTATAGATTAGCTTCGGCCAACTACTACTTCAATTTGTCCTTTGGCTCCAGTAAAATCTGCTAGAGCTTTACCGATTACCATACCGACTGCTGGTGTATTATTAACTTTAGCAAAACCAAAGCCTGCACTGATCAACAAATCACCCTTTTTAACGGGTCCAATCACGTTACAAGGAACACGCCCTTGTAGTGCCACAGCCACAACGTTTGGTCCACTTAGTCCGCCATTCATCAAGTGAGCTGGGTTTGTAGATACGACTCCGGCCACTGCTGTAGTATCCGGTATGGCAATGGTTACTTCTTGTGTGCCACCAAACATAACAACCTGACCCGGGGCATAAACTGCATCTGCTTGATAATTTTCTGCCAAGTCAGCGTATTTGGCTGTTGTGGAAGTACCAACAAACGTAATACCATAGATGTTGTTCCAGTAGTTAGTTGTTGTTCCTAAGTTTTGTGAAACGTTGGCTGTTGGTATTACCCATCCACCAGTAAACACGTTACCACTAATACCTGCACCACCTTTAACAACTAATGCACCTGTGTTGGCATCAGTGCTGACTGTTGTGGCGGCCGCAACTACGTTACCCGAACTAATGTGTACACCAGAATTAGTCAGCGAAGTAAATGCGCCAGAGCTGGCGGTTGTGCTACCAATTGGAGTATTTTGTATGCTACCTGCGTATATTGCACCGGCGATACCTGCACCACCTGCAATTTGCATTGCGCCTGACGTTGTGCTGGTGCTGGCTGTGGTATTGGCAATTAGCATTGAACCAATTTTTACGTTTCCTAGTACTGTGCCGGTGAACACGTTAGCTGAATCTGTACCACGACTATACCACACTAATGTGCCGCTAGAATTTTCTCTACCAAGGAACGCCGCGCTGTCTGCACTATCATAGTAGTGTAATTTTAAACCAATGTCAGCAGTAGTCGGAGTTGATAACGGAGTTAAGTCGGCTGGTGTACCCAAGTTAATAATCGGGTCTTGGATACTCAATGTTGACGAACTGATACTAACTGTATTACCTTGTACAGTTAAGTTACCGGCAACAATTAGGTGTCCGGCCGCTGTTGTATTCACACCGGCTGTACCATAACTGGTAAGGCCAGCCATGGTTGTAACGTTTGGTTGGCTTGCGCTAGAACTGTTTAGTGTACCGTATAATACTGCACTGGCGTTACCAATTGTAGCCGCATTAATTGTTCCAGTTGTTATGCCGCCACCGACATACAATGCTCCGTTAACACCGGCGCCACCTGCTACTTGTAGCGCACCTGTTAAAGGTGTTGTTGCAGATGTAGTTGGTAAAATACTTACGTTAGATGTACTGGCCCAAACTACTTGTGTGCTTGTTCCAGAATCGCCGGCATAAAAACGCAATACGTCTGTTGCATCACCTGCAGAAATTTCTGCAGAAATATAAGCCTTACCGTCAACAGACTTAACACCACCCAAGCTAGACCAAGCCGATCCTGCGCCGTAGCCTTCGTAACTGCTTGTAGATGAGTTGTAACGAATCATACCCAGACTTGGAGAAGCAGGGCGTTGAGCAGTTGTACCCGACGGGATTTTAACAAATGCTGTACTGTTTACTGTAATATTACCTGTAACCGTAATATTACCCGTAACCGTGGCATTACCTGATGCTGTAAGATCAGCAAAGGCCGCAGGATAAGAAGTGTTTGTGGTGCTTATTACACCTGATGTTGTGATGTTACCCGATGTAGCATCAATTGTTACGCCACCGACTGTAAGTCCGTTTTGTACTACGAAATTTCCGTTTGCCATGGTTCCATATTCCCCAAAATAGCAATGTTAGTTTAGGGCGGCCAATCCGCCCTGTTTATTAGATCAATAAATAATCTTTCGTGATCCTTACGTTAGTAGAACTGTTTGCGGCTACGAATTGTAGCAACGCATTGCTTCCACTTTGTGTGGCTGTAATTATACCTAAGTTACCACTGGTCTGTACGGTACCATATGTTACAACTGTGGCAGTAGTACCGTTAGATATCATCAATGCTTCCATGGCCTGATAGCTTGCACCATTGGTTGCCTGTATAACATATTTGGCTGAACGATATGTTCCTGTGGCCATTGTGTCGATGGTAGTAGCTGTGTTGGCACTGGCTACCGACACGTTGGCTAACGAGCCAACCTGGGCTCCAGCAGTATCCCAGTATGTACTCACGGATGTACCGGCGGTACCGTAGTAGACATACGCACCGTTGTTATCAACTGAGAACTGCATGTAACCATTGGTACTTGCAATATTCGTGACAGTCTGAGTTGTAGTTAATCTACGAACATCAATTAGGTCACCCGATGCAGGAGCTTCTGTGAATGTTAACGTAGTGCCGCTGACAGAGTATGCCAACGTTGGTATTTGCATAACACCGTTAATAGATACCATTGTTGCGGCTGTGGTACTTGTTCCAGCCAGGGTAAATGCTACTGTTGTACCATCACCGTTAAACTGTTCAGCTGTAATTAGTGTAAACGCCGTACTGGCTGTTTGCCATGTTGATCCAGTATACCATTCAATGGCTCCAGTTGTTGTGCTATAACGCAACATACCTTGTACGTCAGTAAAGCCTGCACCACTTGGACGTTGAGCTGTTGAACCAACTGGCAACAAGATAGAATCAGTTGAGTTAATTTGTAGTGCGGCACCACTGGCTAATGTGCTAACTGTGGCATTGCCACCAATCAGCACTTGGTCGTATGTTGCGCTTGGGCGTACCCACAATGTTGTACTTTGGTTTTTGCCGCGTACAATAAAGTCTTGACCGGCAGTCTGTGTACTGTTAATGGTTACAGAGTTACCAAAGAACGCATTGCCTGTTACGCCCAGGCCGCCGTTACCTGCAATAGTAACAGCACCTGTTGTTGCGCTGGTACTGTTTGTGCCCGATGCCGCTACAATGTTACCACTTGATGTGATTACGCCAGTGGTGTTTAATAATGTAGTGCCCAATGCACCTGTACTTGGGTTGAAAGTAAAGTTACTGCTTACCCCTTGTGTGGTATTGCCAGTAGTACTGATATTACTGAAAATACCGTAGAATGTCTGGTTAGTTGTATAGGCATTTACACTATCATACAAGCTAACGTTGGCTGTTGCGATTGTGCCAACTGTTGCCGATGTCAATGATGAAATGCGACCATAAGCATCTGTAGTAACAACTGGAATAGTTGTTGCACTACCAACGGTGGTTGCACCTGGTCCGGTTGCTGGCAATGTTATGTTACCAGAGCTTAGGCTTAGGTTACCAGCACCACCACTAAAGCTGGCAACACGGTTTCCGTTGTCGTATACACCACGGCCATATAGTGTTGCTTGTACATCAACGTTACTTAAAAATACGTTAGTACCGCCACCTTGTACAGTTAAGTTTCCAGCGACGTTTAAGTTTCCGCCAATGCCTGCACCGCCTTTGACTACCAGTGCTCCAGATACTGACCCAGTTGACTGTGTTGTAGAATTCAATACAACGTTACCGTTGTGTTCAACAAACACCACAGGGCTTGCTGTAGTACTACCAGCCGGAACAGTTAATAGTTCTAAGAAAGTACCTTGTGCAGAATCTGTAAAGTTGTCTGTCGCTCCGACTCTTAAGCCAGATGGTAGACCGGATGCGTTGTATCCTGTCGCGCCATAACCCCTAAAAGCCAAATAGCCAAGATAATCACCAATTTGTATAGCCGAAGGAGTTGTACTGGTACCTCTGGCTCGTCTGGTGACAAAACCGCCAGCAACGCCAGTTGCAAACGTACCAAAAGTATCTAAACCATAATATCCAGGTTTACCAGACACAACTGATACATGTGATACTGCATTTGGTGCTAAGATTGGAACATCAGAGTTTTGGTTAATTGTAAATGGTGTATCTGCGCTGGCCGCGCCACCAGTACCAATTAACAAGTTACCTTGTAGTATGTGTATACTTGTTGAAGTGCCGGCATTAATATTACCAGTTACGCCAGCACCACCGTTAACTACCAACGCACCGGTTGTTGTGCTGGTACTTGCTGTGCCAGACTGTGCAACAATATTACCGGTAGATGTAATTGTGCTAGATGTTGCCAGGGTCGTAAATGCACCAGTGCCTGGTGTTACGTTACCAATAGCTACTGCCTGTAAGCCGCCAGTTGATACTGTAGTAAATATTGCGGCGCCAGGTGTTACGTTACCAATGGATACCGCTTGTAGTCCACCGGTTGTGGCTGTTGTGAATGTAGCAGAGCTGGCTGTGGCATTGCCAATGATAGTATTTTGTAAACCACCCCCGTGTTGTGCAAGACCTGTGGTGTACATTGCACCACCAACACCAACACCCCCGGCGACAACTAACGCACCCGATGTTGAACCAGTGCTGGCTGTTGAGTTGGCAACAACTAAGTTACCAGTTTTAATTGTACCGTAGGCTGTTCCTGTGAATACATTACCAACTTCCGAGCCTGTTGTATAGAATTCCAAGAATCCGGTATCGTTGGCACGACCCAAGAAAGCATGGTTGTCACCACCGGCTAGTGCAGTATCATAGTAGTGGAATTTAATACCAATGTCGCGGCCATCATTGGTTGTATGTGCCGCTAAGTTGGCAAATGTGTGTAAGTTAATGATACTATCATTAACTGTTAAATCCTGCGATCCGATTGTAGTTGAGTTACCCTGAACAGTTAAGTTTCCAACTACAACTAAGTTTCCGCCAATCTGAGCATTACCTGTGGTGTTGATAATCGGGGCAGAGAATGTTCCGGTACCTGGATTCCAAGTCAATGTAGATGTTACACCAGTTGTGCTGTTACCAGTACTGCTAATGTTACTAAATTGCGGATAGAATGTTTGATTAGTTGTATAAGAAGTTACCGAATCATACAAACTAACGTTAGCGGTGCTGACTGTAGTACTGCTCAATAATGAGTTAACACCTTTAGAACCTGTATAACGAGCACCGACAACCCAAACCTGTGCCGCAATGCTGGAAGGAACGTTGGTGTCGGCAAAGTTAAGAACACCCGACTGATAGTCAAAGAACCAAGAATCGTTATTGCCCGAACCATCAACTGGCAACGCAGTACCAGCTGATGCGTTTGACGCTGTTTGAACTGTACCTGTGTATACTTTAACTGCATAACCTGAACCAAATTCTGGCCCAACCCAATCTGTTAAGTTTGTTTTCCAAGTTCTATTGGTTGCGGCTGTACCGTCGTTAACACATAATACGGCACTAGATAAGCTGTCTCGATACACTGATATCACGGCAGTATTAGCACTTGGTAGTGTACCAACGTTGGTGATTAAATCACTTTGTGCATATAAGCCGTCGCCACGGATTAACAACGGACTCGATATCGATTCGTTGGCCGGGCTCTTATTGGTTGACGTATCGGTCTTGGAAATACCATAACCAATTTTCTTGATAAGAAAGTCTACTTTTTGTGCGTCAGATATTGCCATATTAGTGCGTTGCCGTTTCCATAGTTAGTGCTGTAAGAGACTGTGCGCTGGTTAAGGCTACCCGTACATAGATGTAATTTGAAGTAGAGTTAGTTGAGCTTAAGGTACCAAACGTTGCGGTTACGCTCTTGTTTGTTTGTGCAGAGTTTAGTACTGCCACACCACCAACTGCACATCCTGCTGAGCCGTTGCCCAGTGATCCAGTTCCTGGGATACCGGCACCAGCATAAGCGGTGCTAACATCTAACCAACCATTGGTGCTAGATGAGTAATTGGCAGATTCTGTCAGTCCGGGCAATGCTACCCATAATCCTGCGATTGTTCCAGTGTACTTGATATCAAATTTTGATACAGCAGTACGTGTGAATCTCATCGTAAAATATTGTGTTGCGGCTTGACCAGACAAGTTTGGTCCAACTGGCCAGTAACCAGTTGAGTAGTTTGTTTGACTCCAAGCCAATACGCCTTGTGATCCAGATCCAATGTTTACGCAATCAGATGTACCAAACGGTCCTGTCGTACTGTTAAATGCGGCTTCACTGCCGGTGTAAGCAGGGTTGTTGGTACTGCCTGGGTTGGCAATACGAACGCCGTTGCCTGAACCAGTACCAACTGAGTTGACCGGTATGCTGGTTTCTTCAATTTGTGTGCTGGTGCCTGTTTTATACAATACTGTTACTCCTGGGGCAAAGCCTGTTGTTGCGCCCTGTGTGGCACTTGTTGATGCTGAAGTATAGTTGTTAGTTACAGTTAGTGTTGGACCATTGGTGCTTGATCCAAAACCACTGGTTACAATAGTAGATGGTGTCTCATAGTACAATGTGCCACCACTACCGTATGTGGCATTACAGAAGTAACGTGGTAACGGTACTGTGCCAGCATAACCAGCTGGGCCAACTGTACCAGTCCAAGTAACTGCTGTAGGAGCATTAAATGCACCACTTGCGCCTGTACTGCTGGTCACGTTAGTGTTTCCTGAGTATGTATCACCGCTTAGGTTAGCTAAGTTACCCTTTAGTCTAGCGGTCGCGCCGCTAGTTAAGTGCGGAATTGTGCTTGAGTAAACAACTGTGTTGGTTGTTAACGTAATGCTACAGTTACTATATGTCGGTGTACCTGCCGCCGCACTACTAATGTCGTTATACCACATCAATGCGTTGGTGTTACCTGTAGTATATCCACCTACCTCTTCAAGTAATACGGTGTTCCATCCTGGTGGAATATTGCTACCAGAAGCACTGATGTTGGCGCTATACCAGAAGCCTGCGGCCACTGTACTCTTAATGTTGTTGTAATCTGTATCGTTGGTAATTGTCAAGTTACCATTGGAAACTGTGCCCAACGATCCTGTTAGCACATAATAGCCAGCCATGACGTTACCGCCAAGCCAGACTCTTACGTTACCTGAACCAGATTTAATTGCGGCCAGGGTTGATGTTGCGTATGTGTTGCTACGGATAGCATTGAACGTTGTTCCACCGGCCAATTGATAAGTGTTACCAAATCCAATGTTATTTCGTTGTGTCCAACCTGTACCACGTGCGCTATCACCTGTCATAATGCCAGACGAAGTAGCAGTAGTGATAGTAAACGAACTGGCCGCGCCAACTGATGTTGCTACGTTTCCAGGGAAGTTAGGGGGTGCGGCTGGAGTTAATTTACCCAGAATCTGGTTTAGCTGTGCGATTGCATCTGTTACGTTAGTGCTTGATGTTAATGTTACAGCATTGCTGGCCAATTGTCCTGCGGCATTGGATCCTAATATTAATACGTTAGCAGGATTAAAACTAACTACGCCCAAACCATCGGTGGTTATGGTGTATCCGCTTGCGCCACCTGTGATACCAACGTTACTAATACTACCTAGACCAATAATACCAGTGTTACTGCTGATAGCGTTACCAGCAATAGTTAAACTTGTTGTACCTACGTTAGAGAATAGATAACTGTGTGTTGAGTTGCCAGTAAATCCGCCAGTGGTAAATGTACCAGTACCCGGAGTTACGTTACCAATGGCTACTGCTTGTAAGCCACCTGTTGTGGCTGTTGTGAATACTGCTGTACCTGGTGTTACGTTACCAATAGCTACTGCTTGTAAGCCACCTGTTGTGGCCGTAGTGAATGTTGCTAATCCAGTATGTGTGCTGGTACTGCTAACCGACAATGTTGTAAATGCGCCAGTACCGGGAGTTACGTTACCAATGGCTACTGCTTGTAAGCCACCGGTAGAAGTTGTTAGTGCTGTTAAGTTACCAACTTTAACGTTGGCCCAACCTGAGTTGTTAATGCTACCTGTTGTAGTACCTGTTTCTGTTGTAGCAATGGCTTCAAATGCCGCATCTGCTTCTTTCCACACAAATGCGGTGTTTACAGAACCATATCCAGCCAATGACTGTAAGTTGCGGTTAGCAATAATACCAATGTCATAGCTGGGACTTCCAACATAGCCGTTGTTAAAAACAATCAACGGGTCGTTAACATAGGTATTAGTAGAACTAATTGTGGTCGGAGTACCTGATACAGTCAAATTACCTAAGATGGTAACGTTACTATTAAGTGTAAGGTTTGCGTTGAATACCGATCCAACCAGTGTACCAGCCGCCAGTTTGGTATACGTGATCGTACTGTCGGTGATCTGATTATTCTTAATTCTTGTAATATTGGCCATTTGTTTCTAGTCCTAGCTACGGTATAATACTATTTACCACAGTCGTAGGAAATGGCTTGCACGTACAACAAATTTGTAAACGGCTATTACAATGTTAAATTAAGAATTGTGCTTTGTGTATTCGTAGAATAGTGTTGCTATTAACTGCTGTAAACAACAACTGCACGTTGCCGCCGGTAAGATTAGCGGAGTAAGCCCCAACATTTGATCCTGTTAAGGCTGTAGTTACTGTAATTGTAGCGTTAGTTCCATTCTGAACTAGTGAAACATCATCAAGCGCAAAGTTTGATGCTCCTGATACTTGGATATTATATTTAACTGATCTATAAGTTGAGCTAGGGAAATAGTCAATGACTGTTGGGCTTGTTCCAACTACAACATTACCTGTACTAACTTCTACGCTGTTAAAGCTAGGACTAACTGTTAATGATATGTAGCGAACTTCTATCACATCACCAGATGCAGGAGCTTCAACAAAAGTTAATGTAGTTCCGCCCGATACCGAATACGCTGTAGTGGGCTGTTGTAGCGTACCGTTAATGCTTACTAAAACGCCAAATGTTGTTGTTGAATTAGATAATGTAAAGACTGTGGTTGTTCCGTCACCGTTTAACACTTGACTGTCAATACTAACCGACGTTCCTAACCAAGCCGTGCCAGTATAATATTCAATTGAGCTAGTTTCTGTGTTGTATCTAATGTCCCCAGACACCGGAGTGCCTGGTCTAGATGCTGTATCACCCTTAGGTAGAGTAAACGAACTGGTGTTATCTGCAATAATTTTATTGTTTGCAGTAAGACCAGCTATATGTAAATCACCAGTTAAACTACTGATTGTAGTATTGTTAATTTTAACGTTATTAAATGTGCTATACGTCGGAGTGATAGCAGATACCAATAAACTACCAGAAGTGATACTTACATTTCCAGCCGTAGCCAATACTGTGGTATTTCCACTTACTATTCTATCATCGTTAAAGCTGGCTAATGTAGAGTTTAAGTAAGATAAGTTAACTGCATCTGACGATGCCACCGGTGATGCCACATTGGTGATTACAGCACCATTAGCATTTATGCTACCTGTACCATTGGCAGACAAATACAAATTAGCATTTAGTGTTGTAACTTGAACTGTTGTGTCGTTGAACGCCAGATTACCAAAACTATAATCTAAGTCGCTAATCTGTGCCCAGGTTAAATTACCTGCACCGTTTGTACTCAGTACATAATTTGCAGTACCACCTGTAATAGTGATATTAGCAGGACTACCAAGATTGATTTTACCAGTGTCGCTGGTAATAGTATTACCTTGTACACTTAAATTTGCCAGACGGACATTACCTGGAACATCTAGTGCTTGTGTTGGGCTATTTGTGCCAACACCTAAACGTCGATTGGTTACATCAAAGTAAACTAAGTTTGTGTCAACAGAAAGATCGACCCCTTGGCGAGCCAAGTTGGTCTGTAGCATTGGTCCTGATATTTTACCAATTGCCATCTGTTACTCCTTAGACAGCATTAGTGCTGTTTAAATTATGTATAACAGTTATTGTTTGACCGTATTCACCATTGGTTGGGCTTAACGAAATAGATGTTGTCCCGTTGAATGTATAGTTGGTAGAGGGTTGTTGATATACTCCGCCAACAAATACTACAACATTAGCTTCTTGACCAGATGAATAAGTGTACGACATTGGTCCATAGGATGATGTGGCATTGGCTGTAGTAAAAGTATCTTTGACAATATTAACTGTACCAATTTTAGCAATTTGATTCCAACTGCCGTTGTAGTAAAATTCAACTTTGCTATTAGTTGAATTAAATCTAACTACACCGTCGACTGGAGCGTCGGCCAGTGTCTGGCTACCAATTGGTAATCGTACTCCAAGTGAGCCTGGTGATATGTCTGGGTTCTTTAGTAATCGTGCCATTATTAAATTCCAATTGAGCTTACGGTAGCACTGATAGTATTAGCGGCTGAGCAGTTGGCTTTAATGGTGTCGCCATCTGACAGAATAAATTTTTCGGCGTAAACAATCAATGTGTTATATGCTGTAACGCTTACGTTAGAATAGATAATGTTAGTGTTACTAGCGGTGCCACCGCTGGGTACTAAGTATACGTTTGCGTATGCACTAGACGCTGTGTAATTACACAAGTGAATTGTTGTAATAGCACTTGATCCGCTACTGGCATATATGTTTGCGGCATTGCCTGTGCTGAGTGCTGTGTTTAAAATAGCCATTTAATTTGTTCCTATCATCCAAAAATAATACTGTATTTAATTGCGGCACTCTTGGTTGCCAGTTCGTTGGCGCCATTTGTTGTTGACGTATATAACCCTGATCCGCCACCGCTGACTGTGCTGGCATATACCACTACGTTATTTGTGATTGCACTTGGCGCTACGTTTGTTGTAGAAATAGATACATTGTCACCAAAATAAACAACTGGCTGTGTATTACTATAGATGGCATAGTTCCACATGTTCAAATTTGCAGAGAAACTTGGGTTTGGGTCTGTTGACACGCTACTAGAAAAACCCGAGCCAGACGTATACGAAATATTGCTATACGTAGATCCATCATTACTAATTTGCCATGCTTTGACTGTTTCATTCCAGCGTAGTTGCACATCAGCCAATGAGCCGCGATCTACTTCAATCCCTGCGCTACCGGCGGTAACTCCGGCACCAGTTTCGCCCTGGTTTAATTGTATAGTTGGATCTTTAACTTGAGTTGTTGTAGATTCGATATACGTAGTTACGCCGAGTACGTCTAAGTTACCTGTAATAGTCACTCGACTGGTGTCAAGTGTAACTATATCAGTGTTATTAACTGTCTGTATAGTGTAACTGGTGTTTAATCGTTTTTTGGTTGTGGCCATTGCAAAGATTCCATTATTGTAGTATTTATGCGATAGAAAAATATGCTGAAGCCAAAAAAATAGCACCCGAAGGTGCTATTCTTGTGTTGCTTAAAAATTAAGCGCGGTTTACTTGTACGTAAGTAGTTGTTGGAGTACCTAGACGATAGAAGAATCTTGCGCCATTGTAATCTGTTACTGTACGGTTAGTAATACGTGTAGCGTATGTAGAAGTAGTCAATGTTGTACCATTTGATGCCGCAACGTTACCTGTTGTACCAATAGTAAAGCTGGTTGTACCGTTAACGCCTGTAACTTGAACCACTGAACCAATGTTTGCACTTGGGCTAGTCCAAATAATATAGTCACCCACACGTGGGAAAGTTATTGGGCCAGTAACTGTGGTACGTGTATCGTATGTTACAGTTGCACTTGTTGCGCCGCCGGCTACGTTGGCCGCCGCAACGTTGGCCGCCGCTGTGTTTAAGTTGATCAAAATATTCATCTGACCGGCTACTAGGTTAGGGCTGTTAACCAATGTTAAAGTTTGGTTTCTAGTACCGTCTGTGCAGTAAAATTTGTGAGCGCCTTTTTGACGCAAAATGCTACCCGAAACAGAACTGCCGCCTGTGCAGTAAACTTGAGGTGCAATTTGATAACCAGTTTGGCTTGTTAAACCACCTGTACCACCAATTGGGTTTCCACCAACCAGAATAGGACTAACGTACTTGTCTGTGGTTCCACTATTTTTTGTAATTTTTAATTTGTTTGCCATTTCTTTTCTCCTTGTGTTAGCGTTCTAAGCTACGCGAAGTGGCGCTCCGCGAACTCTCGTTTAAGAGCGAACATGTTTATTTACCGTTTTCGTTGACTTTGTGTTAGGTCCTGCTATAATAAATAGCATTATGGATGTAGACTCAGCTTCAACTTTTTTATCGTGTGCAATACTAACCGGTGCAGGATTTGCTATCGTTGGTATTGTTATTATCTTTCTAAACAATATTTTTCACAAGTATTGGAAACCTGTTCGAATTTTTACCCCGGACAGTTGGGCACCGTTTCACGGACTAACTACTTCAAACGCTAGGTTCGTCGAACCGCACGAGTTAGAAAAGACTCCCCCAACGTTTGATAAAAAGTAATTTCTAAAATCAGCACCCTCGGGTGCTTTTTTTTACCTATTATCGTCATAGAAAAATTCAATGGAAAACCATGAGAAAATAGTAGATTTCTATAGTAAATAATTATACAATAGAACTTAGTACAAACACTGAGTACTATCAGTTTTCAAACAAAGGAGATATATTATGAAAACAGTTGGAGATAAAATCACAAGTTTTGCAGTAACAGGTGTCAAGCCCGGACAACCCGAGGACGCTTTTTATACAATCACTGATCAAAGTTTTGAAGGTAAATGGAAAGTAATCGTTTACTATCCAAAGGACTTTACATTTGTTTGTCCTACAGAAATCGTAGCCTATGACAAACTAGCAGGAGACTTTGCTGACCGTGACGCAGTATTGCTAACAGGTAGCACAGACAATGAGTTCTGCAAAGTATCATGGCAAAAAGCACACCCAGATCTACAAAAAATTACACATCACCAATTTGCTGACACACAGCGCGGCGAGTTGAGCCTGATCGAACAACTTGGTGTATTCTACGCTCCGGCAGGAGCCGCACTTCGCGCAACATTTATCGTTGACCCAGACAACGTTATCCAACACGTTACTGTAAACAACTTGAATGTTGGTCGTAGCCCAGAAGAAACTCTGCGTATTCTTGACGCATTGCAAACTGGCGAGCTATGTGCATGTAACCGCACCATTGGTGGAGAGACACTATAATGGCATTCATTGACGCAATTAAAACTGCGTTGCCAGACTATGCAAAGGATACTAGGTTAAACTTGGACGCTGTCCTTTTGCGTAGCACATTGGATGCAGATGTGGCTATGGGTTGTGCTGTAGCCGCACTGGCCGCTACCGGCAACGGCAAGGTATTGAGCATACTTTTAGCCGATGCTCCTGTACACGCAGAATCAGCAATGACAGCGGCCAGCATTATGGCACAAAACAATGTGTGGTATCCATACGTTGAAATGGCAGACGATGAACAGCTAAAGGGCTTGCCAGCACAGTTACGCATGAACGCTATTGCTAGTCATGGCGGAACTACTAAGGCAAACTTTGAGGCATTCAGTCTTGCCGCCAGTATCGTGGGCAAATGTCATTTCTGTGTTAAGGCACATTACGACACACTCAAGAAGGAAGGCTATACTGTAGAACAGCTTCGTGACATTGGTCGTATTGCTAGTGTTATGAATTCTGTAGCTAAAGTATTAAATAGTTAATTAAATTTAACTCAAACAAAAAGGGCCTTTCGGCCCTTTTTTGTTTTCTCCTTCCCATCCCTGGGTTAGGTGATTACTGGAACGACAAGTTGCTTACAGCAATGCTTTCCAAGTAGTCTGCCGCGTTACCTAGAGAAGATGCTGTGTTTGTTAACTCAACATATCCGTAACGTGTCATAAAGCCAACTACTGGCTCAAATGTTGCTGGGTCAAGAACAACACCAGAAGACATTAGAGGAATATATGGGCAATAGAAAGCGGCCGCATCGGCTTCGCTTGTACCCTTATAACCAACCAATACGTTAGCTGTGTCGCTTGCATAGCTATCAACATAGATACGCATTGCGCCGTTTAGTGTACCAACAAACTTTGTGTTTGTAGGAGCTTCGAAAGTTCCTTCTGTTGTACGAGCAAATGCGCTTGTAGTAGCAGACTGTAGAACTGTCAATGCGGCTGGAGATACAACTGCCCAGTTAGCGGCACCACGACGTGTGCGTTGTGCGATCAAGTTAGCGGCACGGTTGATAACAACTGCCAATGCGGCATGCTCGTCACCAACGAATGTAGCTGTACCAGATACTGTTGCTTGGTTGTATGTGTATGTAGAACCGCTTAGAGCACGTAGGCTACCAAGAATTTCTTGGTCGATTTCAACTGTGATTTCTTGAGCCAAAGCCGCCATGATTTCAGCTTCAACGTCTAGGCCGTGCATAGATTGTGCATCTTGAGCGGCTTCGAATGTCCAACGTGCAGACAATTTACGTGTTTTAGCTTCAACGACTTGTTTCAAGATTTGAACGTTGATACGACGGCCTGGTACACCTTCAAGAGCTGATGTAGCCTGTGCCTTGTCGTCTGCACCACCCGAGTATGCCGAAGCAATCTTGAATGGGCTCAATGCCTCTTCGCCAGCTGTAACGTCAGTACCACTTGTGCTGTCAACGCTATCAGCGTAACGTACACGTAGAGTGTGGATCTGGCTAACTGGACCTGTCATTGGTTGTACACCAACGATTTCGTTAGCAATAACTGTAGGCATAACACGACGGATAACTGGTAGAATCACACGGTTAAGTGTAGAGATGTTACCAGCAGTAGTACCGCCAACTGTTGCGCTTTCAGCCAAGTGCTTACGTGTGTTTTCTAGGATAACAGCCATAGAAGAACGGCGTGAACCATTTAAACCTTCTAACAGGGCTTCTTTGGTTTCGCCCCAACGGCTTTCTAATAATACTTGTGACATAATTTTTCCTTTTTCCTTTTAGGGTTTACTTTAGCCCTGCTAAACGCTTTAATGCGATAACATTGCTGTCATCTGCTTCAACTACCGTTTTAGCAGTCTTATCTCCAGTTACTTCGCTACGGCTTTCGGCCAACACAGCCTTTGGAGCTTGCGTCTTAGCTGTACCGTTGTTTAGCACGGCTGGAAGATACTTTTCATATGCACTCTGCAACTTTGCAGTCTGCACAGATTCTAACAAGTCGCTCATAATAGCGGCTTTTTCTTTGTTAAGAGGTTTCAACATGGACTCAAGCATTTGCTTGCGTTCTGCAGATTCCTTAATAACGCGGATTTCTTTTTCTTTTGATTCTACTAAAACTGCTTTTTCTTCAGCTTCGCGCTTGGCTTCTACCAATGCTTGCTGAGTTTGTTTAACAGCTTCTTGTAGTTTACGAACTTCTTTGTTCTCATTTAAGTGAGTAACAGCAAATTCGCTGGCAAAAGCTTCAAATAAACGACGTCCAAACATGTTCTCGCGAGCAGTATGGATATCTTCTTTTAGTTGAGTCAATTCAGACTCTAGCTTAGTAGTTACAGATTCTTTTACAAGTTCTGCGGCACGAGAAATAAAGGCTTTTTGCATTTCTGCAATCTTTTGTTTGGCTTCTGCAACCAAACGCACTTTAGTTTCAACAACTGCTTGCTTGTCTTGATTGAATTCTTGGATTTCTTCAGCCAATGCTTTGATAACAAAACTTTCCATTTTAGCAATGCTATTTTGGTAAGTTTTACGATCATCACGTAGTTCTTTGATTTCTTCGGCTAGTTTACTAACCATGAAATCATTGAACTTGCTGGCGCTTTCGGTCATGTGTGTATTGAAACGCACACGATCTTCAGCTAATGCTTTTTTCTCAGCATAGAATTCTTCAAGTTCGCTTTGTAGCGACTCTGTAACCATTTTGTCTAGAGCTTCAACCATTACACTTTTGTCATGCTCGTAGCGACCAGCGAATTCCTCACGTAGCTCAGCGCGAACTTGTTCGCGAGCTTCATTTAGCTTGGCTTCCCAAGCTTCATTAAGAGCCTGTTGAGTGCTTTCGTTAATTAGGCCACTGTCTAACAATGGTTTGATAGCATCTAACATTAGGTTTCTCCTGTTATATCTTTAGATCCTTGATAAGGCGCTTAACACCTTCCTCTAGGTACTTTTGTACTTTTTGATTCTGACTGGCTTCACGTGCCACTTCAAACAACTGAGCACCGCCACGCATGTTCATAAGACCCTCATACACAGCTTTAGGATATGCATGAGGTGCGCTGGGTTGTGCTACGATGTCAACGGTAATGATTTCAAAATCACTAACGTGTCCACTGCTTTCATTTACCTGACCTGAACCGCGACTGCTAACGCCTAGCTTAACGCCACTTGTTAACATCGCTCTTACAAGTTCACCCATTGGTGTTGGTAAAAGTTTTAACTTTCCATGACCGCAGTTGCCTTCCATCCACATACGTGTGATCATATGGCTAACACGGTCTAGATTAATTTTCAAATCATCAGGGTGATCAACTTCACCTAATACAGAGTATCCAGATTTCAGTTGATCATTAATAGTTTGTACAGCTCTCTCAATTTCACGAACAGGGTATACTCGCTTGTTGTGGTTTTCAACACCACCCTCAATGAATACACCCGTCATGCAGAGATCCTTCGACTTGCCGTCTGCACTACCTTCTTCAAGGATAGTTAGTCCGG
>Ga0213922_1000227_pt1 | contig 33271 bp, 39 predicted proteins | sample McNCre2917MG_FD_165060 | JGI IMG/M metagenome (GOLD analysis project Ga0213922, IMG submission 165060) | Freshwater microbial communities from McNutts Creek, Athens, Georgia, United States - 29-17 MG | ecosystem: Environmental > Aquatic > Freshwater > Creek | place: USA: Georgia | collected... | reverse complement strand
GAAGCTCCTTCTACAAAAGCCAACACATTGGTAGATGCATTTAAACAGATGGTACTGCCGAGTTTGCTTCCATCCAATCCAATATTGTCGCCGGGTATCATGAATATTATGAATCCCATTCAGCTGCAATAATGGATCGCAGAGATTACGTTGGAAGTGATGATGCTTTACCGGGAGACTACAATCGTTATCTTTCCGGCAAGGATTCAAGCAAGCCAGATCCCAAGCGGGACATTCAATACAGACTTGCCAGGCTGTATAAAGTTGATGACTTTAATCGTTTAGCATCCTCTGTAGGTAATACCCCAAGATCTGAAGCCTTCCAACGTTTTCTTGCTCTTCAACAAGACCCAGATCTTCTCGCTCGTTCATCAATGAAAATGCCAAATACGCCTTTTGGCCCCCTTGGTAGTTTTGCTGAAAGCTAACGAGATACTTTTAGATTAGAATATTTTCAACATACAGTTTACAGGTAAAAGAGGAAAGGTTGAATGTCAAGTACAAACAGTAACAAGCAACCCTTGTTAATTGATCGTCCGTTAATTGATACGGTTCGTGTCACTACGCAAACCGTTGGTAGCGCTTCTACCAACACATTGTTTGTCCAGGGCGGCCAGGCTCCTTCTATCCTTGTGGACATGGATGCCACATTAAGTGAAGATAATAATTCAGGTGGTATTGTTGATTCCATCACAATTACACGCAATGATTTTTACCGGGATGCGGACTACGAAGTAAAAACGTCAACCTCTGGCACACCCATCTCGCTAGTTAGTGGGCAGACTGTTTTTATTTCTACTACAGGTGTGCTGACTGGCGCTGGTGCGCCATTTAGCGGTTATGGTTATTACACCTATACCGGAGCAACTACTCTCACGGGAGTTAACTCAGCGCTTCTCTATACCACAGGCACTGCATCTGGCTTTGCTTATAACGGTGTTGCATACGGCTATCAGCAACCTGTTACCTTTGTGTTTTATCACGTGCGTGGCACGACCACACCCATTCCTGCTTCTGGGGATTATCGCCTACTGTTTGCCAAGACGGTACCGGCCAACACACAAACAGTTGATTGCTCAGACGTGATGCCGCAACTTGCTGCGCCCGTCATGCATGCAGGTAATACCAATGGCTTAGGTGAAACATCTCCCCTCCGCAACAAGGGTATTTATCTAGAGCGGGGTGATCGTGTCTATGTGGGCGTATTTCCAGACGGTCCCAACAGTTCTGGTTACATCCCTGGTGCTCACGTAATTGCACAAGGTGGTTTCTTCTAAATAATGGCAATCAAAGGGGGTAATTCCTTTGGTGCGTTTAAAAACAAAGGAGCAGCTTTTGGCACCTTTGGTGCGCAAGACATACCTGACATCGATAAAATAAAGCCTATTACAACAGAGTTTTCAAAGGGCTCCGTTCCAAACTCTATTGTACGCATGGACCGGGAATCAGCCTGGAGCAGATGGCGCCGTGGGTACGAAATTTCAACTGCTGTTGGTATTCAGCATGCATTGACATATCCGTTTGAATATCAGATACCCAGCCCAGACGGGACCCCGCCTGCTGAAGGCCGACAACCTTTAATTCTTGGTGTTGTACAAGGATTTTTTACAGCAGGAAAAGAATTTGGAGTTCACTGGGTAGGTTGTCGTATTGGATCTATTTTGCGTTTTGATAACGTCAGGGATTCAATAGGTACTCCTGCAACAATTGCATCAATTACAGAAGATGATGAATTTTGGTATGTACAATTAGCTGGTAGCTGGAGTACAACAAATCCACTACCCCCTCCTTTGTACGTTCCAAACCCATCCGGCGACCCTATTAAGCCGTTGCTGGGTGAAATCTTAGAAGATCGAATTCTTGCTGTTGGTGGGTCACCTGTCACCAAAGACACGCTAGACCCCTCCACATCAAAAAGATATGGATACGTTCAGGCAATTTTAATTGATGTTGATGGTCCTAATGGGATTCTAAAACTTCAAAAAAGCAGTTCGTTTGAAGCTAGTCCGGACAATCTTTATTTAACTCCCGCTACTAAAACTTTTTCGGTTGGGAGGTTTTTTACAGTAGGCACACGTTATGCATGCACATGCCAGGATTTTAGCCGTCGTAGTTATAGTTTTATGATGAATCTAGAAGGCAGTGAGAAAAAACGCTTTCCTTTTACAAGACCAGCACTTTTAAAATACGGACGGTCTGAAGTATTAACGGACCCTAATACTGGTTCTGTTAACAACAGCGCCATGACGGATGCCAATCAAAACAGAGACTTAGCACTTACAACGCAATCTATTGATAACCCTGGTGTGTACAATGACTTTGGTGGACGTTATCTTCGCAACTTTAGTGCAGCACGCAGAGCGGAAGGTCCTACCACATTTGTGGACTACACGGCAAAAAATAATCAAATAACGTCGTATACGGATTACTGGTCACCGTTATTAGATGAAATGCGTTATTGCAAACATATTTACGCTCTTCGCTTTGAAGAAGGTATTCTGCCGCCAGAGCCATCTGATCTACCCTTTGCAACAGAAGAAAGTATTACGGAATGGGAACAAAGGTTAGTGTATGAAATGTCAGTGACAAATAAACACATAAATGACATGCAAGCTGTAAGAGGCATGGCCTTAATGGATGTGCCACCAAAGAATTTTCAATCACCAGTAATGCTTCCAATGATGCAAAAACTATTGAACGTTCCAGCTTCTTTTATCAGATTAGAGAATTTTAGAATGCAGGATAAGACCGGCGCTTTTTACAATCCGAGTGCAGGTGAGTACCCAGCAAATTAACATGGCTGACTTTGGTGAAGTTGTTGAAACGCGTTATGTATTATCCGCAGAACAACTTGCGGCAAGTAAATTTGGTTTTAGTGAAGTTTACTACAGCGGAAGTCCTACTTTGTATTCTCCAGGGGACGTAGTAAATCTTCCATACGAAACAGGGGAAACCTCAACGATGCAAGCCCTAGGTAATGCGTGGGCAGCCTATGCCAGCGGCATCGGCCCAGCATAAAAAAGACCCCCGAAGGGGTCTTGTGTCATCTGTGAGCAGCCTCAGGACGCCATTGCACAAGCGTTCATCTTCTGCAGTTGTTTGCGTACGGCGCTTACGTTCCAGCGATAGCTATCACGTGAACGGGTCTCAGGGAAGGCTGCGTAATGGGGACCTAGTTTCAGGGTACCATTATCGCGGTACTTGAAGAGAATCTTGCGGTCGATACCAAGGAGTTCTTCCGCTTGTTGAACGGAGACCCACCCAGAGTGTTTGGCCATGACTAGAGAAGTCTTGTACTCACGTAACTTACAGGACGGCAAGAGCTTGTCAAGAGATTTAAGCAAAATTTTATCTCTTTGCTTATCTTGCCCTATGTAAGGCCGATTTAAAATTAGTTAACGGCTGCTAATAGTATGTTCAACAGCGAGCAAGAACCTCTCGCCCTGCTCATTGAACTAACTCCAAAACTAGCCAAGAAACGTTATAGACAAGCAATATACGACGCTTGGGAGTCCAAATGTGCTTATTGTGAAGCACCTGCTACATCCCTGGACCACGTGGTCCCACGCTTTAAATCTGGTTCAAGTAACAGAACAAACCTGGTGCCAGCCTGCAGACGTTGCAATGCTTCCAAAGCCAGTGAAAGAGTGCAGGAATGGTTTGAGAGACAAGAGTTTTTTACACAAGCTAAGATGGATAGAATAAACTCTTGGACCAAACAAGAACCTCTTGATGTTTTTGTTTATACCGTAAACACCTTACAAGAAGCAGTTTGATATGCCTATTTCATATGACTTAACTACAAAGCGATGGAACATTCAATATGAAAAACAAGATCATCCTGTTTTAAATACAGTATCTATCACACGAAATGTACCTGTTGGCTACAAGCAGGTTTTAGGCCCTGCAGTTAAAGGCCAACAAACATATACAATGGTTCCTGTTTTTGAAGACAGGACAGCAACAGTTGATGTTAACGGTAACTACCAAGACATCATCAATGCATTGAATGCCGCTGGCATACCAAATCCAAGGCCCTGGGATCCAGAAAATGATTTAAAAACAGCACAACTGATAGCGCGTCAAGACAATGATGTCAATAGAAAAAGAAATGAAGAAGCAGAAAAAACAAACAATCTGTACAACAAAATAAGCGGATACGCTAAAGTTGCTGAGCCTGGAAATTATTTAACATATAAAAAATTAATAGAAGATACCAATGTAGATAAAACAGTCAAAGAAAATGCCAAGTCTGCTTTTGATTCTTTTTACAAGACGGAGGTTGTATCGCCTTGGGATATCAAAACAGGGGCTAAGGTTCCGTTTGAAGGTTTTGAAAACACAATTCGCTTTGATCCTGAATACTATGGATCAACTTCTATTGGAGAAAACACAAAGACAGCATGGGAAAATGCAGTCAAAGAAGGTGATCTTGACCTGTTGGGCAGGTACCCAAACTACGAAGCTTACTCCTTTTGGCACTACAGCAACGTTGGTCAAAATGAAGCAAAGAAACGTGGTGCACGCGATCCAGGCTTTAAACCACAAGCGCCAACAGACGGGTTTGATTACGAAAAGGTAGAAGAGACAGTCCCTGGTAAAACAGATGCCGCACGTCAATTTGAACGTGACAAACTCGCAGGTGATATCCTTGGCTTGAAGCAAGCTGGTGAAGGATATGAATTAAAGGATGTTATTTCACAGTATGAGAATTTAGTTAACGGCAACAAGGATTTACAAGATAAATGGAAAACAGCTAAGTCAGAGATTCTATATGCCGAGCGATTCCCAGGGGAAGACAAAAAACCTTGGGCGAAACTATATGAAGCAGTTAAAGACGCAACAGGCGGTCGTCCTGATATTCAATCAGCAGCAGGGTTTGGTGAGCTGCTTTTAAAAGCCTACAAACTCGATTCAGATAAATACCCTGGAGCCAAAGCATTAATTACAGATATCCAAGCTGATAAAAACATCGGCACCATAGACACAAAACTATCTGAATACGATGTTGCTTTTAGTCAAATAGCAACAGAAGCTGAAAAGAAAAGAACAGAACAAGCCGGAGAACTACAAAAGCAGTTTCTTGAGGACTCAAGACGAGCTTTAATTGAAGCCAAACAGAAAGAACAGAAGTTTGATTTACTGTCTGGGACGTCGTTTGGCCAAGAGATTCTTGGGATGAGAGAAAATATTGCCAACTCTTTGATTCAGGAGTCTGGTGTCGGTGGAATTTTAGGCTTGACGGGAAAAAAACAAGCAGACTTGGGAGAGCAGCTGGGGCTGTCCCTTGATACCGGCAAAGTATTTGGAAGCAATAACGGTATTCTTTACAACTGGGAAAAGTGGTTTTTTGATGAAATCGAAAAGAAATACTCTGGCGGCTTGGATGTGCCAAATGATTATGTTCCTGCGTACCAGCGGAATGTGGATAATGGATTTGTAACGCCAGAACAAATCAAATCCTGGAAACAATACGATGATGCTTATGAAACATTAAAAAAAGATCCAGGAAATCTTTTTGCTCAACGCACCGTAAATCCATCTAATCTTCCCAAGGATTATATTCCAGTAGATAAAAGAAAAACAACTAAACAGGAATGGCTTGATTATGAAACAAAACGAAAAGCTTTCCTCGACGATCCCTCTATTTCTGAAGAAAGAAAAGCAGACATTCAATTTACTCAAGACTTTTTTAACGATTATTTGCTGCCACGCTTTAACGCTTCTAAGTCTATTAGCGAGTTTAGAGATTACATTAACGTTGACAAAGACAAACAAAACATTTTTCAAACAGAAGACCGTTTGACTAGCCTGAGGAATGCTGCCCAAGCTGCCTCCGCTTCTTGGATGAAAGCACTTGATGCCCTTTCGCCTAGTAAGTTTAACGCAGATTACTATTTTGATCCTGCTGGTTATTATTTAAACAAAGGCGTTGGCGGTAAAGACGACGCTCCTGTTCTTCTTGGTGAACAGTTTCAAAAAGAGTGGGGCAATCAAGTACCCGAAGAATATGTTAAACAAAAACAAGATATTGAAACAACTTGGGAAAAAGCAAAGGCAGGAGAAACAACAAAAGACAATAACGGCAATGATATTAACTGGCAAGCCAAAGCTTATTTATATGGGTTTGATATAAACAACAAAGAAGATTTTGCGAAACTGCATTACGAAGTCCTGGGGCAAACTAAAAATTACGACTCTGCCCCGGATGTTTTTAACCCAAAAATTGCGCAAATTTATTTAAAACAAGTTTTAACTCCCTACCTTGCAGATAAATACAAAACAATTGGTACTGTATTTGGTCAATTTGCTGATCCAGATAAGTTTGCAGACGATTTTGTAAACACTTTAGATCCGCTAAAAAATAAAGAGCAAACAGAAAAGGTATTAAAACTTTACGGGTTAGATCCAAATACCGAGGATCTTACTGAGTTAAAGAAAATGATTTCGGAATCAATCCGAAGCAGTGATGCAATTTCTATTCGAGAGCAAATTAAAAAACTGAATGAAGCAAGTGAGACTCCAACACAGGAACTCTTGGGTGTTGAGTACATTCAACGTGCTTCTGACAAAAGAGAAGAAGCTGTAAAAGTTGATGACGCTCTTTACAACAGGTTTAAATCTGCTGGGTACCAAGGGACGCAGGATGATTTTTACAAAGAGTTCATGCCAGATGTAACCGAGGAAGATAAAGACATTTACCAGGCCGCATTCAGCAAAAAGTCACTGGCTGAAACGTACAAGTTCAAACCGACAGGTGATCCGTTTTCCGACCTGGGACAACTTGAGAACTTATCTTCGTTTGGCGAAGAAACAGATAAAACAACACAACCGGCAAAGACCTCAACAGCCACAGCCGCAAAACCAAAGAGCAAATATTTTTCTTTTTTCCCAGATGAAGAAGATGCATCCCTGCAAGAAGAAGAAGAAAGTTCTCCGGTTAAAATTAAAAGAGGCAGTGACATTCTTGCTGAATTTAAATCACGCTTAAACTTGTCGCCTACGGCAGGCAAAAGTAAAAGTACTGATTTATCAGATCCGTTCTCTAGTTCTTTCTTTGGTTCTTTCTAGTGGCAGATAAACGCAAGCAGGCAGCCAAAGCCTCCCGCAGGTATCAGAAAGATAAAATGGCCTGTAACAAGCCTCAGAGGGCTCCTGCGGGGGACAAGCACAAGTACGTGGTCAAGGCTTGCGACAACGGCAAGGAGGCGATTGTACGCTTTGGTGCCAGGGGTTACGAAGACTATACCCAGCACCACGATGAAGGAAGGCGTGCTAACTTTAAGGCCCGCCACAACTGCTCGGATAAGAAAAACAAACTTACTCCGGGGTGGTGGGCTTGTAACTACAACTGGTAACTACAATGGCAAAACCAAAGTCAACTTCTGTTCACGTTGAGTCCAAGCCCAAGACAACTTCTATTGGCCACGGCATTAATAGTCGCCCTCGCCGCAAAGGCAGAAAGGCTTATCGAGGACAAGGCAAAAAATAATTGTGTATATTGGGGGTAACGCTTGTTGCCCCTATGACTGATTACACTGATTCAATTAATTTAATCTGTAAGTATTCGGGGTTCAACGAGAAGGCTTATCCAGATCCATTTACAGGTGGGGAACCATATACCATTGGTTATGGAACACAGTTCTATCCCGATGGTTCACCTGTAAAGCGTGGTCAACTTTGCAGTAAAGAAAAAGCGCTGGAATATTTGTTCCACGAAGTTGATGTAATTGATACGCAGCTAACAAAATTAAATATTGTGTTGACGCACTCGGTACGGCAGGCGTTGATTTCGTTTATCCATTCAATTGGATGGGAGTCTTTTTTCTACAGCAGTATTGTTGATAACCTGGAAACCGACGACCTGCCAGAAATTACGGCAGAGATGTCGCGGTGGGTTTTTGATGTAGATCATAACGTAATTGGAAACCTTCTTGACCGGCGCAGGGAAGAAATTAGTTTATTGCTGCAAGACTCCGGAGAACTGACACCACCTGCATCTGAAATTCTTCTCACAGCATTCAGGATCTATGCTGGAGCACCCTACGAAATTCAAGCAATTAAAAACCTGGAAGAACGCATCAACCCTTATGTGCTTTCTAGGTTTGCCAATGAATTTAAAGTAGCTGACAATAGGTGGGAGGAATACCCGCCAGAAAACTACCCGGAAAACGACTTTAATACTGTCTTTGACAAGTAGAATTAGAATAGTTGCATTACAAACATGCAAAGCGGCATGGAGCGTTCAGTTGAGCCACGGGAGTTTGAGCTTCCTTTAGAGCTTCAATTCTCTATGCGCAAAGCAGAGTTGCACGCCCAAGAGATGACTTGGGAGCAGTTGTACGCAGCACTCTTGAACTTGTACCACCAACGCCTGATGGAGTGGTACGCAGTTAAAGAGATCATGGCATCAGAAAATATCGAACTTGACTTTGATATTCCCACCGATATTGAACTAGAAGAACTCGCCGCCGCATGCGTATACGACGACGAGGACGATGGTGAAGATGAAGAAGAGTGTCAGCCGTTCTGACTTTCGTCAAGAGCAATAAGACGATCTAAATACCACTGAGCTTTTTTCAGTGATTCGGTACCGCCCTTGTGGCGTTCCCTCCAAATATATTTGATGCAATTACCTTTGCAGTAACCACGGAATTCTTCGTTGGTTAAAGCAGCTTCAATAGCATCAATTGTTTCAATACCACCTTCCGTGTAATGCGCGGGATGATTGACTACATCCTCTTGGACCACAGGAGAAGTTTCTTGTGTGGCCCAGGGTACTGGGCATACTCCACCAGGGCATTCAGTGTCTTCTTCTATCGCAGTAAACCACGACGTTTGCGGGACTGCTCCAGCATCTCCTCGTTGGGTCCCTCCAGGTCCAGCACTAACGCCTTGGGTTTGGGTGATGCTCCTATCTGTAAGCCCTGCTCCATTGATGGGATATAACCCGTCATTCCAGGACGTTGCCCCTCGAGATTTAGTGGATTCCGTTCCAGGTCCTGCTCGCATAACGTTAAGCCGCGATTGTATTGATCATACAATGGTACGTCATTTTCTTCGTTGTCGAGCGGCGCACCAAACGTGTCAGGAGTAACACACCGACACCCCAACTCATCTTGAACAAAGCTATCTAAAAACCCTGCAGCGCCATGCATGGTTATTACCTGGCTTGATTTACTCTTTCTATAATGTTATCATGGCAAGATTTTTTGATTCTACTTACGATCCTCGCAATGACGCTGGTACATCTGGCGCCGAGGTTTCGGATCTGCGGCCCGAGCAAGCATATGACACAGACTTAAGACGTGTTGATGCAGACTCAAGGCAAGCGGCTGAAAGTGTTAATGAACCGCAGGATCGAGTAGCTAAATTTCTTCGGGCATCTAGAAGTGCTGGAAAGTTCCGTCAATCGCGTATGTTGACAGACACAACGCTTAACGGAAAAACCCCAAGGTCGGAAGCAACCATCAAGGGGGTCACTTTTCCAAACCTTGGGGATCGAGTAGGAGAAGCTGGTGGTGTCAACTACGCACGAAAACCTGGACGCAGTAGTGGCACTTTCTATGGCTTTGCGTAGTTAAACCTGGCTATACACAACTTCATATGGTTGATTCTGGTATTTGCCTTTGCGATCTTGATAGCTTATTTCGCAAGGCTTGCCGCGATAAAAAAGAAGTTGTGTAATACCTTCGTTAGCATAAACCCTGTTAAACAGGCCGGTGCAGTTGCTAATCTCCAGAGTTAGATAGCCTTCCCAAGCTGCTTCTGCTGGCGTAATATTTACCAATATTCCCGATCGGGCATACGTAGATTTGCCTACAGCAACGACAGTAACATCTCTGGGAAGTTTGATGTGCTCCATTGCCACACCAAGACAGTAGCCATAAGGCGGCAAAAGAAAATATTCGCCTTTTTCATCTTCTAGTAAGTCGGCTGGTTTTAAGATTGTCTCATCAAAATCTTTAGGATCACAGTCACCGGACTGAATTTTGCCAAATACAAGGCACTGCTTGGGTGATAAACGAATATCATACCCATAAGAGCTGAGTCCATAACTCAGTAGCCTGCGTCCATTCTCTTTGTTGACCAATCGATCAACAAAAGGCGAAATCATGCCGTTTTCTTCAGCAAGTTTTTTGATTTCCCAGTCGGCAAGAACGCTCATAGAATTGATGGACTCGACAAGCAGTCTACAGAAAAATCAAGCAATGATCCGACCTTTTTCTGAATAAATGTCAAAAAAGTTTTGGGTGTAGTCCTCGGCTCCATCGCTTGGCTGGAGGTAAACGATAAAAGAAGTGCAAGTATTTTTGGGCATGATCTTACCATCTGCAAAATAATGACGCCGAAGCATGGGCGTGTTTTTTAAAAAGCAGACAGGAAAATCAAAGATGTCTTGGCAATACCGTACCATGTCGGGACTGTTGCTGAAATACAAGCCTTGTCGCACTTCACCGGACAACCACTTGCGTTTCAGTGTCCGCCACCAAAGAGCATGGCCTGATACCAATGTGTGCGCCATGCCTTTGGTTCGTTTCCAACGCTGGGACTTCATATCCCAATAGTATGTGTAGCTAGGTGGAAACAAATAAACATTTCCAAACCAGTCTTGTTCGTTCAAGCCGTCATCTTCTGGTGTGTAATACTTATCGGCTCCAACATATTGATTGGCAGCATGAGAGCTTGCTGGATCCAAATCAATTCCACCCATTAATAAATGAGCGGAGTTGACAAAGTCTTCTCCGCTAATCCATTCAAACTCTTCTGTAAACTTCTTTTTTCTATATGATGTCATTTGGTTTCACTTACTTGGCAATAATCAATTTCAAGATAACGCATGCCGTCATGGTCGTTAATAAGATACCCAGCCTTTTCTTCTGGGTTGATTTTTTGCGCTGCCGACAAAATGCGCCTAAAGGATTCCGCAATATCACCATTGTTTTCTTGTTCACAACTTTCTTGCGCCGCATGAAGTTCTTTTAAGGTCATAAAAAACATCGAACGATCTTTATTCTCCGGCTGAAAAACCATGATTCCAGGGCCTTCTGCCTGCCACATTTTGAAGTAATGTTGCCCCATGTCACCAAGGATGAGCTTTATGGTGGCATCAAGCATCTTGGTTTTAGTCTCTGTCAAATCCCCCTGGAGCGCAGAGGCAATTAGTTTTTCACGCCTGTTCATGTTTTAAAAGTCCTTGACGAACTAGAATTTGTTTCATGCGAGGAAGAGGTTCATAAATTACAACAAGTTTGCCCAGGTTCCCTCGCCGTTTAATTAACTTGTTGTTTTCATCTTTTAGCTTATCAAACTCGCCAGACCTAATTAAGTATTCAGCAACGCACCGTAGTCTTCGTTTTAAAGACAGATCTGCGTCGGGGAATTTACCACAGATTGTATCTGGTTTCATATCGACAAAAGCCAATCGCAATCTATTGGCAAGAGTCATGTTGAAATGCGGATCTAGTTTTTCAAAATCTTTTATGTTTTCTAGGTACCGACGCATGTCAAAAACATCAAAAGATCCCAGTGGTGGCAAAAACTTTTCCACTTGGGCTGCAAGACTGGCCGGCAAGTAATCGTGAAAATTTTCAAAAGTCAATGAGGCAATATCAATGCCATCAAACCGTTCACTCCTCATCTGTATTCTCCACGTCAGGTACGGAAGGGTTTGGAATATGATTTTGTTTTTGTTGTACGTCCCTGTACTTTCCAAGTGGCCTAAAAGAGAGCAACGAAACTTCGTTGTTTTTAGAAAAGGATGTAATCAATGCGTTCCATGGAATGCGGATGGTTTCTTTTTTTCTTTTATCTGGTGAGATATTGACGTAATGCAGGTCTTGCACCCAGCCGGACTCCGGATTTTTTTTTCCCGCCAAAATCCAGTTGCGAATTGTTTGGTCAGATACATTTAATCTTCTGGCGCATTCCTCAGTTGAAATGTATTCATCTGTATAGGCTTCTGGGTGTACCTCATTGGTTTCTCCCGTTTTGTAACGACTACTCCACATAGCCGAAAGAATATTCTTGATACCCTTTAACTCGTGGGCTACATCCTCTATTCCTCTTCTGATTCCGTTTGCAGACATAAAGCGTTTTCTTTGTTTAGATGCTAGTCTTTTTCTAGCATCTTTGTGTGTTTTATGGAAGAGCAAATTCCAAACAGTCAAGTTCCGCCTGCTCAGCCGATAGCTCAGCAAGAATTTACTCAGGCCCCTGTCGATGGTCGTATTAGCCTCCAAGACCTGGAGCAAATGAAGGCACGTGCAAGGGAGCTTGCCATTCAGCAAACTCTAATCCAGCAAAGGTCAGCTCAGCAGGCAACTCAAGTCCAACAACCACAAGTTGTGTATGTTCGCCGTAACCTGACAGTGGCTGAGCTATTGCTTGTACTACTGCTGTCCACGGGATTGGTTGCGGTTAGTCAAGTTAGCTGGAACTTCATTTCTACTTCACTTCCAAAGATTGAAGTAAAAATCAAATGAGTTAAACACAGCGGAATTATAATCGTAATACAGGAGTTTTAGTTGAATAAGTGGCCAACCGTCGCATAAGTGAACTGCCCGTACTCGCCGGTGGCGATGTTGCGGAAGAAGATCTGCTGACGGTTGTTCACGTTTACGAAGTTGATCCAACATTAAAAAACAAAAAAATCACCTTTTCAGGGTTAAGAGATTATTTAAATACAAAGTACGTAGCAACTACGGGCTCAACCATTACTGGTTCTCTGTCAATACAAAACAATTTAACGGTAAGCGGCACAACATACGTGTCGGCTATATCAGGTAGCGGCAATGCAACTTTTAGTGGATTAGTTGTAAAAAACTCTGCTGTTATTAGTGGCACAGTTAGTGGCGCGACGTTAACAGGCACTAACGTTCAAGGTACTAACGTCAACGCCGTTGCATTAACAACAACGACAGCCACTGGAACCACAGCCAGTTTTACGTCCGGTATTTATCAGTACCTATCGGGCGCCACAATTACTGGCAATAATATTTCCGGTGTTTCTGGTGTGTTTTCTGCGCTGAGCGGAACGACAATTACTGGTACAAATATCAATGCAACCACTGGTACGTTCCAGTCTCTTGGTACACCTGTTCTTAGTGTTACAGGTAATTTAACCGTTGGTAGTGGTCTGACCGTATCTGGTCTTGCTCAATTTGCCAATAGTGTTCAAGTCACCGGCACATTATCTGGCACAACAATAACAGGTGCAGCGGCAGTATTTTCTACGGTTACCGGTGTTTCCGGGACATTTACTACATCCGTATCAGGCGCAACCGTCACGGGTAATACGGGTTTATTCAGCAACTTAACAGGAGTTTCTGGAACTTTTACCACCCGGATTTCAGGTGCAACTATTACGGGTAATAATGCATCTTTTGGTAACGTAAGTGGAATTTCTGGCGTATTTTCTCAGTTTCTTTCTGGTGCTGTTATTACAGGAGACGCTGGACAATTCACAACATTAACAGGTGTTTCTGGCGTATATACCAATTTATCCGGTGCAACAATCACTGGTAATACTGCACTTGTTTCTAGTATTACTGGGGTTTCTGGCGTATTTACAAGCCGTGTTTCAGGGGCGACAATTACAGGTGACATAATCCTGGCCTCTACGGTTACTGGAATATCTGGTGTATTTACAACTCAAATTTCAGGCACTACCATTACAGGTGCGACTGGTTTATTCAGTCGACTAACGGCAGGAACTGGGATTTTTACAAATTTATCCGGCACCCTTATTACAGGTGACACGGGTTTATTTACGAATGTAACTGGTATTGCTGCTGTATTCACCACCTCTGTTTCGGGTGCTACTGTTGTCGGTACAACGGTTACCGGTGCTACAGGTACATTTTCTTATGTAACAGGCACCACGATTACAGGTGTTACGGTCAACGCAGCAACAGGTGTTTTTACTACACTTCAGGCAACTAACCTTAGCTTTACCAACACAACAGTTTCAGGTAATTTAACTGTTGTTGGTTCTGGTTTTATTGGTTCAGGTTTATCTGTAACCGGGACAATCAGCGGGCAAACAGTTACAGGAACAACTGCTGCATTTACGTCTGTCACAGGAGTATCCGGAGTATTTACCACAAGGTTGTCAGGTGCAACTATCACCGGTGACACAGCATTATTTTCAAACATCACTGGTGTTTCCGGTATATACACCTACGTTTCAGGTGGAACAATCACGGGTAACACGGCACTATTCAGCAATGCAACGGGTGTTAGCGGCACGTTCACAACTCGACTGTCAGGTGCAACAATCACAGGTAACACTGGTCAATTTAGTAATATCACTGGTGTTTCCGGGACGTTTACAAGCACTCTTTCGGGTGCAAATATTTCTGGAACCAATGCAAGCATTACAAATATTACCGGGGCTACGCTTGCAATTACAACGCCGTCTGGTACGACTCCAGCCATTGTTTGTTCTGGTGTTGTGTCTGGCAGTGCAAGTGGCTTTATAATCCAAGGTCCCTTGATTATTCTTTGAATATAAGCTTTAAAAAGCTAGAATCATAAAAAGTATTTAAAAAAGAAATGCCGTACGGAGAAATCAGGGTTGATACGATTACGTTTACCAATGGTGGCGTAGATAAAAGCATTACCGTTTCCGGATTATTTGCATCTACCTCCGGCAACTTAACGGTTACAGGAACTGTTTCTGGTGTAACAGCAACTTTTGCTACAGGAACTTTTAGTTCTCGGGTATCAGGACTTACCGTTGTTGGTACTACTGGTACGTTCACGTCTTTAACGGGAACTACAATCACAGGCGCAAATGCATCTTTTGTGTCTGGCGTTTTTACAAATCAAATTTCAGGTGCAACAGTCACTGGTACAACCGCAAATTTTACAAGCGGTAATATCACTACGTTTAGTGGTGGTACTTGTACGGTCACATCAGGGGTGTTTGCATCTGGTACTGCAACCAACCCTTCAATTAGTTTTGTTGGGGATTCAAATACAGGTTTTTATTCGCCTGGCGCGGATCAAGTTGGTATTACAACTAGTGGAGCGGGACGGTTGTTTGTTGATTCGACAGGCCGCCTTGGCCTCGGAAATACCAATCCCGCTACAAGCTTTGACGTAGCACTGCCAGCGCCTTCAGCCACCATCGGCAACATCCGCATTGAGCCCAGCACTGCAGGCCAGGCCCGTTACCACCTCTACAACGGAGGCAGTGTTGCCGGATGGCTATTTGGTCAAAAGACTGGCACAGATCACAGCTTCAAGCTGAGTAAGAGCGTCGCTGGATCGGAAACTGATTATTTGACAATTGACACCAGCGGGCGGCTTGGTATTGGCACGACGAGCCCAGCATATGCACTCGATGTGAGAGGCATAGTTAGAAGTTCTAGCGGCTCTGGAACAGGCGCAGGTGGAGCTGGATATGGTTTTCATCAATTTGGAACTTCTGCCACTGCAACTGAAAACTGGCACATCGGCACTGAAGGCGACGGATCGTTTCGTTTCTACAACGGGGTGCTTGGCGCAGGCACGGAGCGTGTCCGCGTTGATACATTAGGCAACGTAGGGATTGGGACGAGTGCGCCTGTATATTTGCTTGATGTAAACGGACGCATACGAGGTGTTGGATCTGGTTCAGCGCTTATAGCCTCCAATGGAAGTGGAACAGGCCAAACTTCAATCAGTCTTACTAGAGAAGGCGCACCAGCTGATCAAAAGACATGGGAATTATTAACTGGATCAAGTGGTGAATTTAAAATCCGTACGATTAACGATGCCTATACAGCAGCACAGGATGCAATAGTAATCAATCGAGGTAGCGGTTTTTCTATAGACAACGTCCAGTTATATACCAACGGAAGCGAACGTTGCCGCATCGACAGCCCTGGTAATTTGTTGGTAGGACTCTCCAATTCTGTTACGATTGCTAGCGCTCCAAGTAAGCAACAAATATTTTCAACAAATCAACACGCTTTTTCTTGGTTGCGTGGATCAAATGACGGTTATGGCGTAAATGTTCTTCTTGCAAAAAGCCGTAACGCAAGCCCTGGATCTAGAACAATTCTGCAAAATAACGACGAAGTAGGTGCATTTGTTTTTGTTGCGGATGATGGCACGGACTTAGAAAGTTCTGTTGCGGCGATTGCATGTGCAATTGACGGCACTCCCGGCGCTAATGACACACCAGGCAGGCTGGTCTTTTGCACCACGGCCGATGGAGCGAGCGGTCCTACGGAGCGGATGAGGATTAAATCCACTGGGATTATTAATATTGGAAATACTCCTACTTACGCCGACAACACCGCCGCCCTGGCCGGTGGTTTAGTGGCTGGTGACATCTACCGTAAATCTGATGGCACGTTAATGATTGCCTATTAAAATTAAAAGGCAACGTCTTGCGTGCTAATGGCTTGCTAGAGCAATTAGCCCTACTCACCACTGCTTAAATACGGTATACTGTTAAAAACATTTTGTCCTATGACCACCACAACCACCTGGAAAATTGCAAACCTGGAGCGGGAAACTGCTGACGGTTATGTTTTTACTGCTCATTATGTGATTGACTCTAACGATGGCACATACTCCGCTGGTGCCTATGGATCTATTGGTCTTGAGCGGCCTGAAGGTCAATTGATTCCGTTTGATTCTCTTACGGAAGAAATTGTAGTGCAATGGGTGAAGGATAAATTTGGCACAGAAAAAGTTGAAGAAATTGAAGCTGCTCTTCAATCTCAACTTGATGAAAAACACGCGCCTTCAAAAGCAGCTGGTGTGCCTTGGTAAGATTCTCTGGTCTAGATTTGTAAAAAAGATCTAGAGCCATGACAATAAAATTAGTTGATGCTGCAAAATTCTTTGTAGAAAAACAGCATCAAATTGAAGCGTGGAGTTGGCTCCAGGCTCAGGTATCTCCTGAAACCCTGGAGTCTTTTGCTGTTAAATACCGCACACCGATTAACAGCGCATATCTAAATACATGGGATGGCGTGGCAGCAGCAGCAAAAAACGCTGGGGCTAAATATCCTGAAGTTGTGGCAGCCCAATGGGCACTTGAATCGAGCTGGGGTAAACACACATCAGGAACTTATAACTACTTTGGACTGAAAGGGTCGGGAACTACAACCAATACTCAAGAATTTATTAACGGTCAATGGGTCACAATCAAGGCTGGGTTCCTTGATTTCCCTGATTTATACACGTGTGTCTGCTATCTAGTTGATCGTTGGTACAAGGACTACGGTACTTACAACGGTGTTAACCGGGCCACGAATCGGAATGAATGTGCTCAGCTCTTAGTGACCGAGCAATATGCTACAGATCCTGACTACAGCACCAAGTTGATCCAGATCATGGATAAACAGCTTGGCACGCCTGGAGGAAATTCAACAGGTGTCATTAGCTCTAAAACATTAGATGTTCCATACTTTTATCAACTAGACAATCAATCTGGTACTGGTTACCGCGAGTGCTTTTCTTCCACTTGCGCAATGATTGCTGCTTATTATGGCAAAGTTAAAACAGATGATGAATACAATAAAATCCGCGCAAAATACGGAGATACAACTGATAAAGATGCTCAGTTAGCTGCATTAAAATCCCTGGGACTTAAGCCAACGTTTATTACTAATGGGAATGCTGCATTACTAGAAAATGAAATTCGTAACAACAGGCCCGTAGCTGTTGGCTGGTTACATAAAGGAAATGTAAGTAACCCCTCTGGTGGTGGTCATTGGACTTGTTGTGTTGGTTTTGCACCAGATGCATTTGTGCATAATGACCCAAATGGTGAAGCAGATATGATAAACGGCGGCTACGTTAGTAATGTTGCATCACGTGGTAATTGGGTTAAGTACAGCAAAAAAAATTGGTTGCGTCGTTGGGAATGCGATGGTGCTAATACTGGTTGGGCTATTTTGGTATCAAAGTGAAACAAAAGAGAAATTATAGCCACCGCATTAATATGTGTTGGGAAGTTGGCGACGAAAAAAAGTGCGCAACCCTCAGTAAAGAAGAGGCTTACGCAACAAGGAAATGGGTTGAAGACAACGATGGTGTTATCTTCTGGACGCAGGTGTTAACTGATTAATCAGCGCATCTTGGCACGACCAATCACCAAACCGCCAATTTCAATCAGCTTGTAAACTTTGCGCAGAAACTGATCGTCCCGCGGAGTCGGGGTCAGTGCGCAGACAGCAGAACAAGCAGCGTGAATTGCAAGAGCAACTTCCAAATACTGGTTAAGGTGTGCCATGGGTATATTCCGTTTCTTTTATTCTAAACTACTTGCAGTAAACAAAATATTTAAACTCAGTATTTACAACCCAACGTTTATCTTCATGACGTGCAAACCATTTAGACCACACTTGAAACTGCTTGTTCGATACACAAGATTCACATATAAACACTACAAGGTCATTTGATGGAACAAGTTCTAGCCATTTGCGCAATTGTCTAACAGCAATAGCTTGAACTTTGGGACCTTCTTTACCTGTTAGTTGACTGTTTAATTGTCGTACACGTTTGTTTTTTCGTTTAGTCAGCCAGTCGTTTAACTGCCTTTTGGATTTACTGACTGCTAAAGACACAAGCCACACGTAATTTTTGTTTTCTTTTTTCCATGGTAGTAGTTGCATTTTCAAATAAAAATGACTGTTCAGGTTAAAAGTAAAAACTTGTTTGTGTCTTTTAATCCTCATAGATACGGCATTCAAGAGCCCATGGATTTTCTTGGCAGTAGGTGCAAAAAGCCTTGGTTGTATTGTGTTTTTTGTTCAACAAATGCAAAATGAATTTAAACATGGTTTTACGGGCGGTTAACAAGAGGCACAAAAATTTCAGGAAGGTGGGCATCTGGGTCACGCTCGCGTTTCCATGCTGTAGTCCATTCTGTTAAAGAGTGTTCGTGCTCAGCATCTATATCGTAGCTGTCACTAGGCTCTAATTCAAACTTGTCGTTAGTATCTGGAGACACAAAGCCAATCCACCACGTGGATGTCTCAGGAATAATAACTGTTATACCAGTATTAATGGTTGCGTAGTCAAAGGTGTAAGCGTTAAAAGATGTTGGAATAGTGTAATTAACCGCAAAAGAAGGCCCGATAACAATTGTATTGGAAAAATCAAGAGTAGTTTCGGCAACCAAAAAACTGCCGTCTAAGTCTTCTAGCAGAACAAAAGAGTCTAAAGCTGGAAACTCAACAACTAAAGCAAGTGTGTAGTCAAGTGGTTCATTACGTGTACTTGAAACGCAGATTAAATAACTGCCGGCTTCTAAAATAAAATAAAGATCATTACCTTTATGTAAAGCGTAAGGATTGTAGTTGTTGTATAGATCCGATTGGGCTCCCATTACATGCCCAAGGTACGGATAAAAAGTTTCTCCGTTTGCAAGAGGTGTATTGACACTATCAGCTTGAAAAATCATCCGCCCCTGAACGGGGTTGTGATTTAAATCAAAAGCAGATATTTCAATGTAATTAGGACGTGGGCCTCCTTTTTTTGTAATGATCCAAGCGGGGCTTGTGATATTGATTTGAAACCAGTGGTTCATGGTACCGCCACCAAAACCACCGTTTGAATATTGATTGGTATCAGCTCGACCAATAACCTTGTTTTCTGGCCCAAGTTTTCCCGTTAGTTCACGTAAGGACGTTTCACTAAACGTGCCAAGCAACAAAGGATTTTGCCTGGTCCTTTGACGTTGAGATGTATTGTTGGAATTACGGGACATTATTTACGTTTACTTTATTTATCCATTTTACTCTTCGTCGTCTTTTAAAAGTTCCGGGCGCGTAATAGAAAATTTATACTGGCGCTTTATAAATGACTGCAGTGTGCCGGCTTCTTGTTGCCTTGCATAAAACACAAGTTTTTCTGCTTTGAACTCAATATCAAATGGTGAAATGGTCTTGGGTGGAAGATTGCGATTAAAGCTGGAAACCATGTGTAAAGGGTTGTAGCACCTGCGGTTTCCACACGTACGTGTAACACTTAAAGACCCAACGTCTCCCCAGGCGCATTGATAAATTGCTTTGTGTACTGTGACGTTTTCAGCCGCTTGTTTGCTGTACGCAGCCCTGTAAGAAGGCATGCAAATTCTTTTCAGCTCTTTACCAGCAAGGCTTTTGGGTTCCCAACAGTCAAGCGTTGCACCAATTTCAATTGAGTCCCAGATTGAAACGTACTTGTGTTTATAGTTTGCATCTAGATAATTGACGTCAAATCCGCAGATATTAGAAAGGATTTTGTTTATACACTCATAGCACCAATGCGATTCCTGCCGTCTGATGGTATGACCGTGAGGGCATGGATAACCCCGGTAGTACCCAAGTTCTTGTAGATCTTGTTTTGATCGCTTGGCCAGGTCCCCCTGGTAAACAAAAGAAACAGATGTGTCGATTGCATTAGCCATTTAGCTGCTGAGCGTCGGGTTGAAAATCTTTGCGCTGAGTGTTTTTTCTTTGGTGTTTAGGCTTCTGCCTCTCAAATAAAAACAACCTTTTCCGATTGTCTTTATCGGGATTGTCGTCGCCGTGAATGACGTCTTTGTTTTTGGGGTCTTTGCCTGTCCGCAGGTAGTACACGATCCGATGCGCGTGGTACTGGTCGCCGTTCATGCGTACCACGTAGTACCTGCCCCTGCTATTCCACTTACCAGCCATCTCCCCTTCCTTGTGGTGGCCCGTCGTTTCGCGCCACTCAAGGGCACTGGGGTACTGGACAGTGAGCTTGAGCTTTGACCGTAGGTACCAGAGGGGAAGCAAGGGCTTATACGGCCTTGGCATGTGTTGAATAATCGGTTATTCGAATGTAGGCGACTGGGGTGGCGGTGTCAAGGTGGTGGATATTTCCGATTATATGACAGTTTTATCTTTTATATAAGCCAGATGACATTTTGGTTCATTTTGTCATGTAGCTCATCTAGTTGCTTGCGTATAATCGGAATCTCATACCTGTCTTAAAATTGTCTCATTTGTTGCGTATAATCGGTTTACATTACATTTTTGCCCAAAATGTCATTTGGCTCATGTAAGGGTATGAACTGACGTATAGTCGGTTTTTAGACCACCTTCTCCGCCCCTCAACCCACCATTTCCCCGCACAACACCCCACTCTTTGGTACAAACCAACTACTTTTAGCCGTCTTCTGCCCATTTCACGCCAATAAAAAAGCCCCCGCTGGTGCGGAGGCCCTCGTCTCACTGAGACAGCTTACTTCCCGACGACCCGCTTTTTCCGCTCCTTGCGTGGCCTAACGACTTCCTCCTCCTTTTCCTCTTCCGTCACTTCGCGCACGTCGTGTGCCTTACCGTAAGACCCATCCAATACCTCGTGGAATAGTCCATTGAACTGAGGAGCTACATAGTCCCAGTCGTAATACCGAGATGTTGCACGCTCATAGCACCGCTGGGCCACATCATCCAACAGTTCCCGATCCTCATATAGTTCCGTCAAGATCTCGGCCAAATGATTTGAAGAAGGGCATGGCATCTCACGTGCATAGTTCGTATCTACATCCACGTGGTCGCACCTGATCAGCTTCCCATACCCTTCAAAAATCTCTTTGGTACTGGTATGGTCCGGCACTACCTGCGCTACTCGACAGGCTGCATGCTCATGGTTCACAAGCCCATGGCCTTCACCTTTACAGGTGTTGACGCCCACATCGGCAGAGTTATAGATGGCATTCAAGAAGTCCACTTCCACATTCGGCGGCCCTTCCGTCTGGGACGTAAGAATAATTCGTCCGTTCGGATCAAGTCCAACGCGACTCATGGCCCTGGCAAACAGAGGCATTACATCCCACCCTTGATCCTTCAACCCCATGTGGAGATACAGCTGGGTATCCGGTTTGTCAACCGCAAATTTGGCAAAGGCTTCAGCCGTAATATCAATACGTTTACGGAACTGGTTCCTGTTGCCGTTAAACACCACAAAGATGTCATCCGATAGCCCCAGTCTTTTCCTGGCTTTAGTTTTATCCATGGGATAGAACTGACCCTTGGTAATTCCGTGGGGAATGACAGCAATAGGTTTTTGGTAACCAGCTGCCACCACTTCTTTAGCGCCAAATTCCGTATAACAGATTGACGCATCCCAGTCATTCATGGTATCGAGAATGCAGCCCGTCCACCCGTAGCTATCCATTGGGTAGTAGCCCACAAACTTAAAGGCACCAGTCTTGTGAATGTCCTGAATCTGACGATACAACTCGTTCAGAATCCACAGATCATTCATAATGAAGACAAGATCCGGCTTTTCTTTCTCCACAATTTCCCTGATGCGCTGTTCACCAAAGGGCGCCGTCTGGAACCTGTTAGAAGAAGGATAAATCTTATATTTATTACACAAAGGATCTGGATCACCCCAGTGGTTATTTGCTAGTACCACCACTTCATAGTCATCGCAAATTCGTTCGAGAACATTTTCAGTTACACGAGCGAACCCAGTTTTGGCGATGATGTCACCAGACCAGAGCAATTTAGGTCTTTGAGTCATTTCAATAGATATACCTTTGCCAACTATACACAAATAGACGGTGTAGTTGAACGCGTTAATTCTTTTTGTTCGCATGTTTGAGCCTTGAGTTTTGTTTTTAAAAACTCAGCGGCACGATGGGTCTGCGTTGTATCTCCACAGGTATATAAGTCAATAGCGCAATAACCAATCTCTGGCCATGAATGGACAGATGCATGGGACTCAGCCAGCAACGCAAGTAGCGTTACCCCCTGAGGCTCAAACTTTTCTCCAATAATGCGTAAGATATTTGCTTTTGCCATCACAAGAGAAGTCTCAAGCAACCGTTGAAGCTCCTCATAGTTATCCAAGATCTCTTTGTCGCAGTCGTAGAGATCTAGTATTAAGTGCCGACCATTGCTCACATTTATTCAGCAGCTTCTTCTATTGTCTCATTAGTAGGCGTATCAATTGTCGATCCATAGAAATCTCTATACTTTCCACGATCAGAAGACACTTCCACAATTGATGGATAGGTCTCATACTTTTGGTTTGATTCTCTTACGGCAGCATTAAACACTCTCATGCCCTTGCTGTTTTTCTTTGCATAGACATTCAATTTGAGCTGGTGTTTGCAAATGTCCAACAGCAGCGGTTCAAATCGACCACGTGACATTATGCCTACATTACAGCTACGACAGAACTCTGCATAACTTGCGTACAACCACTGGTTCCAGTTCATATAAGCTCCCGAACTACCACCCGGCAAAGGCTTACAGAAACCAACAGGAGCCGATACACCTGGATCAAATACCACCTTGTGGTCTAACCAGTCCAGTAGTGGGTTAGATCTCAGACTCTGCTGTTTCTCATACCGCTGGAAGAAATCAACTTTCTTGCCAGTTTCCATTAGATATGTCCGCATCTCATCAGCCGACATATCCAACAACCAGTTCACCAACCCTGGCAGCATGGGCGCAAACACACCCTGTGGCATCCCCTTAGCATCAAATTTAATCAGTTCCTTTTGTTCTGATTGACCACCTTCAAATGGACGGTCGAACGGAACAGTAAGACGCCGCCGAGCAAGACCAGACGTGTAGTCAGTTGACTGGATAGCTTCATTGGCTGTAATCATTACAACCCCGTGATATTGAAACGGATCTTGACTTTCCGTCTGGTACTTACGCTCAGAACGAATCCAGTCATTACCAGTGATTGCTTTCAGTTTTGATACGGAACCACCCCATCGGTCTGCATCCTGGAACAGCAGCAGCTTTTTACCCATGTAGCTAGCCGCCTCAAACCTATTCTTTTCCAGGTTTTCAAAGTCTGTTGAATAGGTATTCTGCTTGCCAACCAATGCCACGGCCAGGTTTGCATAGGTTGATTTACCAGACTTACCTGGACCCACAATTTCAATAAACTTCTGGATCTCATAACAACCCAAAAGTGTGGCACGCAACCACGCCCTTAAAACTTGAGCACGTTCCCAGCTACCATGCTGAGTATGTTTCAACCATTTAACAATTTCTTCACAAGTGGCCGAGGCATCATACCCGTAGGGCATTTGCTGCGTCATGTGAAGCTCCCTATTAAAAGGAAGTAGTTCACGCGTATTAATGTTTAATACACCATTGGTAAATAACAGGTACTCGTCACCGTCATACCATTGGTCAAATGCCAACTCAGCCTGCAGCTGAGCAAAGATATCGTTCATTAAATTCGTACTAAACCCCCCTGGCAGAAAACCACCCAACTCCTTAAGCTTCCCTCTAATATCCCCAAGCACATCAATCTTGGTTAGTGGAGACCAGAGTCCACGCTTTCGATCTTTCTCGTAAAAGAAAAATTGACCGTGGGGTTGACTGTAGAGCAGATTACCCTTATACATCTGGAGCAATACATCCGTCACCTGGTTTGATGAAGGGTTCCTGCGTCCTTTGGTTTCTTGTTCTTCCCCTGCTGTATCAGCATCAGACTCCAGCACACGCCTCATCTTCTTTTGCGGTTGAGCAGCTTCCTGCTCTAAAGTGGCCACATGATTCATTTCAAGATCCTCTTCTATTTCTTCCAGCAGTTTCGACACACGTTCTAATGTCGCATCATCAATGGGTTGTACCTTGTGATCTTGAGGTGGAGTCCAACCGTGTTCCTTTGCAATATGAATCAGAGAGCCGACGCCACGGCCCCCACTTCCACTAAAAGATAACCAACGCTTATGGCATTCACCCTCCCTATACTTATCCGACTGCCTGGACCAGTTATCCCATTCATCCACCAGCGATTCATCCAGTGAATGGAGCGACTGGCCAACCGTGATCCAAATGTCGTAGTCATCAGCAGCTTCTGGAGGCATAGCCCACATTGCCTCCTTTGCCAGCTTCATGTCACGTTCAAGATCAATCTGAATATTGACAGCAAACCCCGGCCCAATAACCCGAGTCACCTCTTTTGCTGGAACACCGACTCGAATATTTTTGTTGATGATGGCGTTCATCAACCAGTCGGGGAATTCAGGCAGTTCATCCACCCACTCAAATCCTTGGTCTTCCCCTGTGTAATACCCATCGGTATCAGGGTGAAGACCCATCAACACCCCTTGGCACCTCTTCCAAAGAATCTCTAGCTTTTCTTTGTTCTCGTCACCAAGCCAGGTGTATTTATTCCTTACAAAATTTTTATGTTTCTCCCTGTCCAAACGATATAGTTTCCGCTCTCTTCCTTCTCTTCCACTGAAGATAGTCAGGGTTGGGGGCAGTGCTTCATTAAATGGGAGTCCCGAAAGCTGCTCGATGAGTTTGTATACACTTGGTCCATCAACATCAACCCAGACCAGACCATAAGGATAGTTGTAAACAGGCCCGCCAAGCAGACCGACAGCCTTGCATTTTCCCGTGAGTATTTCTTCCTCAATTTGTTGCGCATCAAACGGTTTGTTCTGCCAGCCGGATACATATGGATTTTTGTTAGCGCCGAGAGGAGTGAGGGGCCAGTCCTTGGGGATGTAGTCAAGACGTACTTCTCCGGGCTTAAGGGATAACTTGTTCTTGCTGGTCATGCTTCCGTTGATTGTTTGACTTCTACTTTAAAATCTCGCGTGGGGAAAACCTCCTCTTTTAATAGTAAAAATGCATGAAGATGCATCGTGGTGGGCAGACAAAAACAATCCCCATCCGCCGCATTCATCATGAGGCTTTGGAACGTATTCATCCACTCACCAACGGAAACCTGGTGGATTTCCATCGGAGGTCTCGGTTGTGTGTCTTCTTATCCTAGGGTGCCCAATCCAAAGGAACCCTTCAATCTTCATGAACTTTCTTTAGATTCATTAGTCTCATCAGTAGAACATAACTTTTTTTTATCTTCTTCATCCCATTCGTCCATGATTTGCTGGTAGACAGTCACCGGATCTTTCCTTGTCTCAATGCAAGTTGAAGTTGCAACAGACCAGGCAATCCGCTTGCGTAATTCCATCGGATCATTAGGATTCCACGCCATGGATCTGAAGCAAATTTAAATTATACAGTCTTAAAATAAAAAATAAATAGTTCAATAATGGCCGGCTTAAATCTTGAGGCGTATTATCGTTCACGCCCTGACGTTCTCAACTATATTCGCAATGAACGAGAAATAAAGGGTACCGGCTGGCGCGATTGGGCAAATGAAAAGTATGGTAAGAACGAAAGTGATGTTTCAAAATATTCAGAAGATGAGTTAGCCAGGCTTCATTATCAAAGGTTTGGAAGAAACGAAGGCACTACTGAGGGGGAAGCCTATCGAAATGCTCTTGCCGGTTTAAGTGATTACGAGCGACGCACCGGAGAGCTTCGCGGTGCTGAAGGGGTTAATGAAGAGACACGCAAGCAAGTATTAAAAGAAAATTTTGAAAAGCAGTATACCCCTTCAAGTTTTGACATGGGTGAATTTGAAAGTTTGCTTGGTAAACTTGAAAGCTCCAAGATGAAGCAACAGCGTCAAAAGTCTGTTGAAGGCCGACGTGACATTGCAGCAGGTGGTCTGGCTGGCATGATGGATAACTTTTAAAAATTAAATCAAATCAGCATCATACTCATTGCCATTTTCAATTTGTGCATAGTATTCAGCCACCACTTTCAACCAGTCGTCCCTCAAACAATCAAGAAATCTCCTGGAAATCTTAAAAACTTGAGTACGCAAGGGTGTTGAAACAAGAATGGCTGCCTGCTGGACCCTCATCCCAAGAGTTTGTTCGATACCAATGTCGTAAGCTGCGAGCTGTTTGCATGTTTTTTTAAATTTCATGTGACCACCCAACAGATCTCTCCACTCCATAGACCCTTTTCCAGGTCTTTGGGCCACTTCCTGCTGTAAGGTTTGACACTGGTTTTCAAATCGGCAAGCGTCAGTTTGTTTCCTACAACACCAATGATGTCAGGAGAACCAACCCACGCTCTCCCTTCCTCATCATGAGCCCATACCCTACCAATTCCATCGTCTGATAATGTGAACTGATGCCGATCAAGCAAAGGAGTTTCCGCCCACAACACCTCGTCAAATTGATCAAGAATCCCTGGCATACCTGCCCAAAATTCTTTATACTCCTCTGGAATCTTTGGATTTTTATCCCCTTTTAAGTAACATTCCATCCCATAGTGGATGGCAGTACCCCTTTCGGCAGCAGCTTCTTTAACGCCTGGATTATTCTTGCTCCACATCTCAAGCTTGCGCTTGTTTGCTTCAGATGCAGTTTCCGAAATTATAGTAGTTACCGAGGGCGCCGGCCCAGTTACAAACGGTGTATGGTAATGTCGTTTCCCGTTGATTGTAATTCGGGCGGGGCGGCTGTTCAGCTCCCGCATCAACTCTGGTTGCTCTTGGTATTTCAGCGACCAATGATCGCCTTCTTTAATTTTAGCAACCATTAAAAGGTTTATATATTATTCTTATCCTATACCATAAAGTAACTAATTGCGCGTGGACAATTTTGAAGTTGCTATCGGAGCAATTTTGTTGGCTATGCTATCGGTAGTCGGCATTGATGCCTACCTTATTATTACCAAAACCGTCACGCGCCAATGAAAAAATCAATCCTCTGGCTTCAAGGGATGTGGTCTTGCATTTCCTGGTTTGTGTACGAACTTGTTAAGGAGTATTGTCCAGACCTAAACTTGTATGATATGCCGACGCACCCTACCGATTACCTCTGGTACGCAGAGCGAGTTAATGGTCGTGCCGCCATGCTTGCAGTAATCTTCATCATGCAGTGGGAGTTAATCACCCATAAATCAATTTGGGAGTTTATTGGTGTCTATTAATTTGACTCGGTTTTATTACGACGTAGACGAGGACTGCCGTACAGGCTGTTTTAATGGTCGCGTGTATGAAGACATCGAGACACTGGATGCAGATCAACATGAAGAGCAGCTAAAGTTAGATGACATTACCTACATTCGTGTCGACCTATAGGCCATGAGTGACTCCTGGGCAGATTATTTTTACCAAACCAAACCCAAGCTGGGCAACCGACAGAAAGGTTTTCAAGCAATCTTTGATTACCTTGACGGCATTGAGCGTCCAGTCATCATCGAAACTGGTACATACCGAGAGGAAAACAACTACGCAGGCGATGGTTGCTCCACACTTTTGTTTGATAACTACGTTGAGTTCCACGGTGGCGAACTCATCAGCATCGACATCGATCCAAAAGCTTGCGAGCTAGCAGAAAAAAGCACGGAATGGGCAGAGGTTATCTGTTCAGATTCTGTTGAAGCCCTGGGGGAATTAACAGGCAAAGCCGACCTTTTGTACTTGGATTCATACAACATCAAGAACTGGTTTGACGACTGGGCGCCTGCATCCCACCACCTCAAGGAGCTGTTTGCTGCTAAAAACATCATTAAGAACGGAACTTTGATTGTTGTGGATGACAACATCATTGACAACTTTGGTCGTCGCCTTGGCAAAGGGCGATTGATTTTTGAATTAATGAAGTCCCTGGGCATTAAACCGTACATTAACGATTATCAAGTGGCCTGGATCTGGGAGGAAGACTAGTTTTCCGCACTGCATTGTTAAGGTTTCTACACATATAAAACGGTGTGTTTGTCATACTGTTTTATATGTGATTCCGTTTTACGTGCGCATGCAGCCGGCAACCGTTATAGTAAGGCTACCCAAAGAATCTGAGATGTCTCTTTCAAACCAAGTCAAAGAGTCTATGCAACAAGCGACGACAAGCCTGCGTGATGCCCTTGCGTTTGCTGCACGTGCTGAGCATCCCATCACCATTAACACTTTGTCTGATATCCTGATCCGCTTGGAATCTCTTGAAGCCATGGAAGATATTATGCAAAAGTTTGGTGCTAAAACAAATGAAGATTCCTACCGAGGCTGAACGCCTCGAAGAATACTTCTGGCAACTAGAGCGGATCATGCCCAACCCTGGAAAAGACTGGGCAAAATCTGCAAAAGAATGTAAGTGGCTTAAGATGTTACAAGAGAAACAGAAGTCTCATGCCTCAAAAGAAACCAGGTGATCCCGGCCTTTACGACAACATCAACAAAAAGAAAGAACGCATTGCCGCTGGTAGTGGCGAAAAAATGCGTAAGCCTGGCGACAAAGGCGCCCCTACTGCCAAAGCATTTAAAGACTCTGCTAAAACAGCCAAGAAACCTGCACCCAAGAAAAAGTAATTTATACTACAAATGCTCAATGTTAACGTCTTGTGACGTAGGCATTGGCGGGATGTAGTTAGTACCAAATCTCGGCTTGAGCAACCGGGATTTTTTGTTTGTTTTACCTAAACAAAAGACTGTTAAAATAAAAAATAAAACAACAAAATGTCAGATATTAATCAAGGTTGGAAAGTACGAATTACAAACGATTCTTCCAATCCCGCATCTGTAACTGGAAACGTTAATATCACTGCATCAGGGCTGCCCTTGCCAAGTGGTGCAGCAACAAGCGCTAATCAAGTCAGCGGCAATACCAGTTTAAATAGCATTGACACCAAAACGCCTGCACTACAATCAGGCGCTGTACCGGTTGGTGATAATAGCGGTAGTTTAACAGTTGATGGTAAAGCTTATCGCGCTACCGTCACTGTAACAAGACCGTCAAACGCAACTCCATATACAGCCGGTGACGTTGTTGGTGACACTGGTGGTTCTGCAATTATCACTTTATCGGGCATTGGCCCAAGCGGTGGATATGTACTAGTTCAATCCGTCAGTCTTGTATTTAGTGATACTTCGGTACCGAGTGGCATGGGCGCATTCCGGCTTCATTTATACAACGCATCTCCCACAGCAACTGCAGATAATGCACCATTTGATTTAGCAAGTGGTGAGCGTTCTAGTTACATGGGCTATGTTGATTTAGCCGCACCGGCAGACTTTGGTAGCAGCTTGTACACACAAACCGATTACGCTGGACGTCAAGTCAAGCTTGCAAGTGCCAGCACAACATTATATGCAGAGCTTGAAACCCGTGGTGCCTATACACCTGTTTCCGGTAGCACCGTTGATGTGCGTGTTGCTACCTTAGAGGCAGGTCTCTGATGCGTGGTTCTTCAGCATTTCGTGCAGCGATTGCACCTGGCGGTGTACTTGCCGGCCCTTGGGTAAAGAACGAACTATGGCGCCGCGCCAAGGCAGTACCCAGCCTTGACTTGCGTTTTGCGGATAACAAGTCGTTGGTAGATGCGGTCACCGGCCAGTCGCTGATCACCTTCACCCGCGCCAGCAGTGGGATGAGCACGGGCAGCAACGGGTTGATCAATACGGCGACGACGAACCTGCTGCTCAGGAGTCAAGAGCTGGCAACAAGCCCTTGGTTTAATGCAAACGTCACTCTTACAAACAATACAGGCGATACTTTAGATCCAGTTGGCGGATCAACGGCAACCAAAATTGCTTCTAGTGGAACGGGCGCAATTGGACAAGCCGCTGTTATTTCTACGGTTTCAACGGGCAGTATTTGGTTAAGGACTTTAAGCGGCACATTAAACATGTCGCTAATTGTTTACCTTTCCAATTCACCTTTTACTAATATCGGAACAGCAAATATTACTGTTACCACAAATTGGCAACGATTTAGCGTTACTACAACTAATCCGCCTTCCGCTGCTTCTTATAATTTTCAGCTTAATGGCATACCAGCGGGAACTCTGTACGCCTGGGGCGCCCAACTAGAGCAATCCAGCACGGTGGGCGAGTACATCCCCACCACCAGCACGATCAACAGCGCCCCACGGTTTGACCACAACCCCACGACCGGCGAGTGCCTGGGGCTGCTGATGGAAGAGCAGAGGACGAACCTTGTAACATACTCTGGGTGCAACGCTAATTGGTCAGCAGACTTTTCGGCAGTGTATAACCTGGGCCTATCGGCTCTGGGTATATTTAGCGGAGTTCAAGTCAATAGCGGTGGGCAGATCTGGCACACTATCTTTAGGGCAGGTATAAACCTGACCGGATCAACCACTTATGCTTTTACTGCATTTTATAGGGCTGGCACCTCGGGCAGAGCGCGCATTGTGCTCAGGAATAATACTCTTTCGACCGAAACCGTACTCGCTGGACCCGTAGGTTCGCTCAGCACAGTAAGCGCAGTTGCTGGCAGCGTGACTGTGCTTTCGCAGTACCGCTGGGGTGATGGACTAACCTACGTCGTCACCGGAACCTTTACACCCAGCAATACAAGCACTGATTACTGGTTCCGCATTGGGCCGGATTCCGCGACAGCAGGGCAAACTGTCATCGCCCTTGGTGCCCAACTAGAAGCCGGCGCCTTCCCCACCAGCTACATCCCCACCACCACCGCCACGGTCACCCGCAGTGCTGACGTGGCCAGCATTAGTGGTAGCAACTTCTCCAGCTGGTATCGGCAGGATGAGGGGACGGTGTTTGCGGAATTTCAAACAGCAGTTCAAGATGCTGCAAACAACCGAGGCGTTACTGCAGTTGATGATGGAACAAACAATAACCGCGTTTCACTGTTTATCCCTGCAGGGAATTTCCCCTTGGCTGTTGCTTCACGAGTTGTTTCAGGTGGCGTAGCATCTAATCCAACAAACACCGGCAGCATTACATCTTCATCTATTGCTAAATCCGTTATTTGCTATCGCGTTGGAACAGACGGAGCGGCTGTATCCGTGAATGGAGCAATTCCTGCTGCAAGCTCTCCTGCATCAGCGCCAAATGGCGTTAATAATCTTCGGATTGGCACAATTTTTGGTACAAACAACCTCGGGGGAACCATCAAACGTCTGGTGTTCTGGCCCCGCCGTCTTGGAAACGAGGTGCTCCAGGAGGTGACCCGATGACCGACACCACGCTCACGCCCCCCACCGGCCCGTACTTCCGCTTCCCCGACGAAGCCACCGGCATGGCTGCCCTGGCCGAGGCTGGCTTCACCACCGTCGATGAGGACGGCACCGTGCGGATCCTCACCGCCAGTCACACCCATGCGCTCGACTGCATTGGCACCATCACCCGTGGTGGCGAGTACGACCCCGTGACTGGTGAAGTGCTGGTATCGCCCACGGTGTTGGACGGGTGGCACGTGAACCTGATCGGTGAACTGCCGGAGGGATGGGACACCTACGTGGTGGAGCCTGCAAATCCGGTGCGGGTGTTTGCAGCGTAGCAATTTGCTACATGTAACACTTGCACAGTGTTATTTTTTGTTGTATCATTACAAATGATAGCGGTCAGGTCCCTGTGCGCGTTAGGCACATAGCCTAGAAGGCGACACACCTGATCCATCAACTACCCCTGCTGCTCTGTCGGCAGGGTGCAACCAGCCCATGAAGGCACACCTGCCTGTCCTGGTTTGCGTTTAAGACCTGGGTTTCCAGGCCGGAGGGTTGATCACCTCCGCCCGTTTGGTCCACGGTTGAGCCCTCGACCCATTTGGCAAGCTTGACGGACTGTTCACTACCAGAGTTTGCCGGTGTGTAGGTAGTGTCCCCAGTAATAACCGGAAATGGGAAGGGATGTCAGTGGCGTGATTTTAAATCACGATTAAAAATACAGGCTACCCCTTTCCATTCAACAACACCCCCTATGCCTCTCTCCTACTAAATAGACCATTTTGTTCACGTGCACAAAATGGTTTTAAGGATGAAGCACAAACCTGGGGGTCACTCGGTCGGTAGTCTATTGGTAAGGACAGGGCGACAAGCTACGTGGAAAGCTGGTTCGATTCCAGCGCGACCGATTCACACAGTGCAAACCAATTGGATAGGGCGGCATCTATTGATGTGCTGGACGCAGCACTATAAGTAGTTAATGCGATAAGGGTTCGAATCCCTTCTGTGTGCTATACAATATTTAGGCCAGGTATATAACAAAGTTAGTGCCCTGGGCCAAAGATAAACAACGAATTAATAAAACACGTCAGAAATTTCTTGACTACAAGAAATCTTTGAAGTGTCAACATTGTGGCTTAAATGATCACCGTGTATTAGAGTTTCATCACATTGATAGTAAAGATAGGAATGTTGGTGCAATGGTCACTCAAGGATTCGCCTGGCGCCGAATCCAAGAAGAAATAAATAAATGCATTCCGTTATGTTGCAACTGTCATAGGCTTGTACATTGGGTTGATTAAGAGTTTCTAAGGGTGGCTTTGATTTGCCAAGCGGCTTTAAATGCCATACCAACAAGATCAGCCAGGTAGTTAGCAATATCAATGGCACCAACTTTAGTTGCAACGGGCTCCAGCTTCTTAGCTTTCATCCCTAGCTCTTCAAGATTTTTGTAGTACACTCCAAGCATGTCAGTACCTTTGTAAGAAGTAACTGCCTGCACCGGAGGAGCTGCATCTTTGAGACCACAACCG
>Ga0213922_1000224_pt1 | contig 33473 bp, 18 predicted proteins | sample McNCre2917MG_FD_165060 | JGI IMG/M metagenome (GOLD analysis project Ga0213922, IMG submission 165060) | Freshwater microbial communities from McNutts Creek, Athens, Georgia, United States - 29-17 MG | ecosystem: Environmental > Aquatic > Freshwater > Creek | place: USA: Georgia | collected... | reverse complement strand
GCTGATTGAACAGAGTCGCTCTTTTGAGCATCAGATTCGAATGATCAAAGAAAGCAAATCCAACGATGAGTCGGGCGCCTCAATGATGAAGGTGTCCTGAATTTGACAGATTAAAGGGGGCGATTAGCCATGGACGCATCATTGTGGGTAGCCAAAACGGGTCTTGACGCGCAACAAACGCGTATGAACGTCATCTCGAACAACTTGGCCAACGTGAATACGACTGGCTTCAAACGCGACCGTGCCGTTTTTGAAGACTTGCTCTATCAAAACGTCAAGCAACCGGGTGGTCAAACCACCAACAACACACTGTCTCCCACCGGCTTGATGCTGGGTACGGGTGTGAAGATCAATGCCACAGAAAAGCTGCACTTGCAGGGCAATTTGATCAACACCCAATCGCCACTCGACTTGGCGATCATGGGCAACGGCATGTTCCAGATTCAAATGCCAGACGGCACCACGTCGTACACACGCGACGGTAACTTCAAGATCAGCAACACCGGTCAAGTCGTGACAGCATCAGGCTTTCCGCTGATTCCTGCCATCACCATTCCCGCCAACACCGCCGCTGTGACCTTTGGTCAAGACGGCACCGTGTCAGCTGAATTGGACGCAGGCGCTGGCTCGCAAAACATTGGCCAAGTACAAATTGCACGCTTTGTGAATCCAAGCGGCTTAAAGCCCATTGGTAACAACTTGTACGAAGCCTCACAAGCCAGCGGTGTGGCTCAAATTCTTACGCCAGGCCTCAACGGGGCAGGGGCTTTGAAGCAAGGTTCGCTCGAAGCTTCTAACGTGAACGTGGTGGAAGAAATGGTCAACATGATCGAAACCCAGCGCGCTTACGAGATCAACTCCAAGGCCATCTCGGCGGTGGACGGCATGCTCAAGTTCTTGAACCAAAACATCTGATCGAGGTTCATCATGATTGCTCTTCGCCTTCTCGCTCTCGTCGCCATTGTTTATTTGTTGCAAGGCTGCGCCGCCGAACCCGTCGATTTGGTTCTGCGTCCTTCACCAGAATTCCAGCCGGTGTATCCCCTTGCCGCTGACCGGCAAAAAGTTGCCACCGGCGGCATCTACAGCAACCGGCAAAGTGATGCCTGGTTCGGCCGTGGCCGCAATTACCAAGTGGGCGACATCATCACTGTTTTGTTGAATGAATCGACCCAAGCCGCACGCACCCAAAACACCGATGTGAGCCGTGAGTCCAAAAACTCATTGCCATCGGGTATGAATACCAAGATCGGCGCCATGTCACCTTTCTTGAATGGCATTGATGTCAACAACAACAACAACAGCTCAAAAGGTGCCGGTAAGGCAGATCAACAAGCGTCGTTGTCGGGCTCTGTGGCCGTGACTGTGGTTGAAATTTTGGCCAACGGCAACTTGATGATCCGTGGCGAGAAAAAACTCGGCCTGTCTGAAGGCACAGAAGTGATTCAAGTCTCTGGCGTGATTCGTCCAGAAGACGTGGGCCCCAACAGCACCGTGCAATCACGCCGTTTGGCTAATGCACAAATCGCATACCGCGGTTCAGGTGATTTGGCCAACGCCACCAAAGCCGGCTGGGGTACCAGCTTGATGCATAAATACTGGCCGTTTTAATCATGAACACGATGTCTACATTACTGCGTATCGCGTTAGCTAGCCTGTGCCTCTTGGCCACAGGTGCTGCGCAAGCCGATCGCGTCAAAGATTTGGCCACACTCGCTGCCCAACGTCCCAACCAATTGATTGGTTACGGTTTGGTGGTCGGTTTGCAAGGCACGGGCGATGACGCCTCTGTGCCGTTCACCACACAAAGTATGAAAGCCATGCTGTCGCAAATGGGTGTGCGCATTGACGGCCCATTGACCGACTTTGAGCAAGCCGCTACGGCTGCACGTGTGGACATCAAAAACACTGCCGCGGTGTTGGTGACTGCAGATTTACCTGGCTTTGCCAAGCCCGGTCAACGCATTGACATCAACGTGTCTGCCATTGGTAAAGCCTCTAACTTGCGCGGTGGTAGCCTGATCATGACCGCCATGCGCGGTGTGGACGGTGAAATTTATGCCTTGGCGCAAGGTGCTTTGACGGCCACGGGTATTGATGCCAGCGCTGCTGGATCCAAAGTACAAATTGGTGTGCCGACTTCAGCCCGCATTCCTGGTGGCGCGATTGTGGAGCGCGTGGTGGACACGCCGTTTGAAACATCGGAAAACGTGATCTACAACATCCGTGAGAACGATTTTTCGACCACGACTGCTATCGTCAATGCGATCAATAAAAAATTTGGCGGTGACGTCGCACAAGCCATTGACGGTACTTCGGTATCGGTACGAGCTCCCCAAAACTTGAATCAACGCGTTGCTTTTATGAGCATGGTGGAAGGCTTAGAAGTCACACCAGGTGAACCACCTGCACGCGTGGTCATCAACTCACGCACAGGCACGGTGGTGATCAACCGCTCCGTGCGCGTCACGGCTGCCGCTGTGTCGCACGGCACGATCTCGGTCGCCATCACAGCGACCAACGAAGTGTCACAACCCAACATGCTCGCCGGTGGTCAAACCACCGAAGTGCAAAACGCTGACATCAAAGTGGCCGAACCGAACAAACCCATGTTCTTGTTCCAGCCGGGTGTTGAATTGCGCCAAATTGTGGATGCGGTCAACCAAGTGGGCGCCACGCCTTCTGCTTTGATCGCCATTCTTGAAGCTTTGAAAAGCTCCGGCAGCTTGCGCGCCGAGTTGGTCATCATTTAATCGAGTTTTGATATGAGCAACCCCATCGATACCTCTTCCTCGAAGTCCTACATGGACTTTTCGGGCCTGGGCGAATTGCGTGGCAAAGCTCAGCAAAACCAAGACAAGGCTCTGAAAGAGTCAGCCCAACAGTTTGAAGGCCTCTTCATCCAAATGATGATGAAGTCCATGCGCGAAGCCAATGCACCCATGAAGGATGAGGACAAGCAATCCCATGCCATGGAAACATTCGAAGGCATGTTTGACAAAGAAATTTCTTTGCAAATGTCCAAACGTGGTGCCATGGGCGTAGGTGCATACATGGAACGTGCGGTGCGTCAGCAAGGCACACCTCAACCCAGCACACAAGCATTGCTCAAAGCGCGCAGCCCTGCGATTCCTTTGAACCCTAAACAAGTACCCATGACACTGCCCACGGCGGCCGACATGGCTCGCGGCATCCTGATGGAAAAACCCGCACCGCTCAAGAGCTTGCAAGAGTTCAAGATGCCATTCTCTGGAGGTGCTAAATGAGTGACATGCTCGGCATCAGCAGTGGTGCAATCGGCGCTTATCAGCGCGCACTGACCACGGTCAGTAATAACATTGCCAACGTCAATACCGAAGGGTATTCACGCCAAGACGTTGTCTTGGCAGACTCTGCACCTAAAAAAATGGCCAGCATGTACGTGGGTACTGGGGTCATACTGCAAACCATCAAGCGTCAGTTTGATGCGTTTGCTGAATCTAACTTGCGCAACAGCACCAGCGATTTGTCGAGCCAAAAACCCATGGTCGATTACGCCAAGCGCGTGATGGACATCATGGGTGACAAGAGCATCGGTTTGAGCTCTGCATTCGATAACTACTTTGCAGCAGCCAGTGCTTTGTCGGCAGACCCAGCGTCCACCGTGCAACGTACCAGCTTCATGCGCAGTGCTGATGGTGTGGCCTCTCGCTTTGGTGAGTTGAATACCCAGCTTGACCTGATTGCCACAGAAACACGACAAGGCTTGGAAGGTGCAACCACCCAAGTCAACACGCTCACCAGCCAGTTGGCGTTGATCAACCAAAGCATGGCCAAATCGCCCACACTGGAAGGTCAACCCCCGGAGTTATTAGACCGCCGCGATTTGACATTGCGTCAGCTGTCTGATTTGGCGCGCATCAAGACCAGTTTCAGCCCCAACGGCACGGTCACCGTCAGTATGGGAACCACCATGACACAAGGTGTGGTGGTGGATGGCAACAAGGCCCGCCCGATTGGTGTGAACAGCGCCGTGAAAGACAAGGTTGAATTGATTCTTGATCCCTATGGCAAAACAGAATCACTGGCCAGTGCCAGTGGTGGCCAAATTGGGGGTTACCAAAGTTTCATCAGCCAAGTGTTGGAGCCTGCTCAGAAAAACCTGAGCGCCTTGGCCCAGACCTTTGCCAAAGAGGCCAACGGCATTCAGAAGAATGGCATCGATGGCTATGGCCAAATGGGCCAAGATTTGTTTGCCTTCGATCCAACAGCCAGCAGCCCTGCAGCCGGCATTCGCATGGCCATGAACGATGGCATGCGTGTGGCCACAGCGTCGCAATTCCGCGTCAGCGAAGGCAATACCAACATCACGTCCACACGCGCCAGTGTGCGCTTTACAGGTGAAACGCCGACCACTGCGTTGAGCAACCCCAACTTGGTGAACAACCCCAACGCCACAGCAGGCGTGACCTTCAAGGTCGACGGTGCACAGGTGTACGCACCTGTCGCTACCTTGTCTGCTGGTGTGGGTGCGACGTTCTATTTAGATGAAGCCGAGCCTGGTCAACAGCTGCAAGTCATGACGCGCGATGGCCGTCAGCTTTTGGGTCAGACCTTGAGCGAGACTGAAAAGTACCAACTCTTCACGCCGCAAAATGGTTTTGCAGCCAACGCTACCTACAGCGACCAATACTTGAACAAGACAGGTACAAGCGCCTATCGCAACCTTGATTTGTTCTACGGCGCTAAAGCGAAAGTTTTGTACGGTCAAAACTTTGATCAATACGGTGCAGCTGGTGCGCCTGTTCCCCTGCCTGCGGTGATGGAAACCGATCGCATCCCCGGCACAGGAGACTACATTCCTGAAGGCGCCTTGTCGCTCAACGGCGTGAAGCTGGGTGAATTGAAAGCCAAGGCCTCACCTTCTGATGTGGCCGATTGGATCAACCAAAAAACATCGACCACCAATATTCGCGCCGAAGTGTTCAGCGAAATTCGCGTGCCCACAGGTCAGATTGATCTGAGTAAAAACCTCACCATCAATGGTGAAGTGATCAGTGGCTACAAAGACCTCAAGGGTCTGGTCGACGCTGTCAATCACACGCTCAACCCTGACAGCAGCTCATCATTGGATGCCAGCAAACGTGTGGAGGCGTCGCTCACCTCATCGGGTGAATTGATTTTGCGCAATGCCAATGGTGAACCGATCCAAATCAATGCCAACGTCGGCACATTAGAGCCAGGTGCCAACGCATTGAACATGCAACTGGGCACCTACAACGGCCAAGTGCGCATGACACAAATCGTGCGTGACTTGCATGTCTCCAGCGGCAATTTGCAATTTGGCAAGCCTTTGCAAATCAATGGCGTGAACCTCAATCAAGCGTCTTACGGTTTGGGCGACAGCACGTCCTACAACGTGAGCTTTGGTTATCCACAACAAGACTTTGTGGGCACACCTGCGCAGTTGGTGGCGGCCATGAGCGACCGCACACAAGCGGCCATCTCGGGTGTTAACTTTGGCACTGCAGCTGCTGCAGATGCCTTCAGCTCATTCAGCATGGAGGTCGATGGTGTCACGCTCAACCTCGATAACCTGAACCCTGCGACGCCAGACTTGGCAGGCATGGCCGCTGAGCTGGAAGCCCGTTTGAACGAAGCTGATGCCACACGCAACGCTTTGCATGTGACAGTGGCTGGCAACAAGTTGGTCTTTACCGACGATTTGCACCGCAATTTGAACAAAGCCACTTTGACTGCCAGTGAGGCAGCGGCACAGTTAGGTGCAACAACAGGCACGATGGATCAACGTTTTGGCGATGAGTACACCGCCGAATACGCCAATGGTGAATTGACCATCAAGGCCTTCGACCCCAAGATGGCTGATGCCGACATTGCCAACAAATTCAACATCAAAGTTGGCAACAGTACCGTCGATGCCAAGCCCGGCATGTCCTCGATCACTCAGTTGATGGATCGCATCAACAGTCAACAAGGTTTGACAGGTGTGGTCGCAGCTTTCGACAGCAACCTCGATTTGAAATTGAGTGTGACGGACGAAAAAGGTGTGAAGAGCATCTCGATCGGTCCGGGTAAAAACAGCGATGGCACATACACGAGCAACGCGTTGAGCTTGGAGCCTTTGGACTACACAGCCACCGAGCGTTTGACACGCATGCTGGCAGAGGATCCCACAAAGACTGACATTCGTTTGTCCTTCAGCGCCTACACACAAGGTGACCCTAAGCTCGAAACATTTGGTAACCCTGCAGACTTAGCCAAGTTAGGTTTACGCACGGGGGCGTATATCGAAGGCGGTAGCCCTGATGACTTGATGTTGTTTGTGACTGGCAAAGGTGTGGCCAAAGTGGCCACCAGCTTCAGTGGCGAGCCTGTGAACAGCCGTGACAACTTGCGCAGCCAATCGTTGCTTGTGAAGTTCACCGCAGCAGATCGCTACAGCATCATCGATGCCAAAACAGGTACTGAATTGGCTAACCGCCAATACGATGCCAATGCCTTAGAACCTGTGATTGATTTCCAAGGCTTGAACATCAAGCTCACACATGCTGCATCGGTGGGTGATAGCTTCACGGTGGATGGCAACTTTGATGGCTTGGCCAACAACGTCAACATGCTCGACATGGTGGACTTGAATAAAAAGCCGGTCACCAATGGCAAAACCATTGCCAACACCTACATCGATCAAATCAACAGCGTGGGTAACTTGGCCCAACAAGCCATCATCACGCAACAAGCGTTGACCGTGGTGAACGACCAAGCTGTGGCTGCGCGCGACAAAGTGTCAGGTGTTAACTTGGACGACGAGGCTGCGGCTTTGATTCGTTACCAACAGGCCTACCAAGCATGCGCCAAAGCCATGCAGGTGTCAGGCGAACTGTTTGACACGATTGCGCAAATCCATTGATAGAGGACAAGCATTATGAAAATCTCAACCACCCTCTACTTTGACCGTGCGACCCAACAGATGGGCAACATCCAAGGTAACTTGTCTAAAGTGCAAGAGCAGATGTCAACGGGTTTGCAAATCGTCAAACCCAGTGATTCGCCAGACAAAGCGGCCTTGGTGACCCGTATTGAATCCGAATTGGCACGTCAAACCAGCTACCAAGACACCTTGAAAGCCGTCAACGTACGTTTGACCGCACAAGAAACCGCATTGACCAACACCAGCGATGTGTTGGGTCGTATCAAAGAGCTGGCCACGCAAGCGGCCAACGACACACTCAGCACCGCAGACCGTCAAAGTGTGGCGATTGAGTTGAGCTCTTTGCGCGAACAAATCATGAGCTTGGGCAACACCCAAGACAGCAACGGCAATTATTTGTTCTCAGGTAGCAAAGCCGGTGTGGCGCCTTACACCAAAGACGCGAAAGGTGTGGTGACTTACCAAGGCGACCAAGCTCGCATGCAAGTCAACGTGGGCGACAGCCGTCGGATGAACCTCAACATGCCGGGCTCCGACGCTTTTGTGCGTTTGGTCCGTGACGATGGCAAGGGCGGTAAAACAGGCGTCGATTTTTTCCAGGCCTTGGATGATTTGGTCACCGCCGTCAAAAGCAGTGACCACACCAACATCCAACGTGGTTTATCAGAAGTGGATGGCATGCAGCAGGGCGTCAGCGATGGTTTGGCCAAAGTCGGCACTGATCTGAGCGTGGTCGACATGCAAAACAGTGTGCTGGACCAAGTGGTCTTGCGCCTGAAAAGCACACGTTCTGATGTGGAAGATTTGGATTACACCGAGGCCGTGACCCGTATGAACAAAGACCAATTGGCTTTGCAAGCGGCACAGAGCAGCTTTTCCAAAATTTCGCAGCTGAGCTTGTTCAACTTCATCAAGTAAAGACGCTCAAGTTTTTGCTGCCATTGCCGATCTGACCCTTGATTAGCGTCTAAAGAATTCAAACACCATGGCCACCACCGCAGTTTCCTCGACCAGTACGAGTGCCAGCACCACGGCAACTAAAAACAGCGCTGCCAGCGTGGCTGCTGCGACTGCGGCTGCCAACCGTTCTGCAGCACAAAAGCTTTTGACCTCGCTCAATGCAGGCTCTGGCGTAGACGTGGCGGCCTTGGCGCAAAACTTGGTGGATGCGGAAACTGTGCCGCAAAAGAATGCGATCAACGCCAAGATCACCAAGAACGAGGCGCGTATCTCAGGCTACGCGGCCATTTCGTTTGTGATGTCTGATCTGAACACCGCGTTCACGGCACTCAAAGACCAAAACAATTTCAGCTCGCTGCAAGCCAGCAACAGCCAACCCAGCGCCTTCAATGTCACCACCACAGCGTCGGCCGTGGGCGGCACACATGACATTGAAGTGCTGCAATTGGCCAAGGCCCAACGCAGCATCAGTGCGGGCTTTGCTTCAGGCGGCGTGCCCATCAACGGCGGTAACGCCATGTCGTTGACGCTGACCGTGGGCGGCAGTGCCAAGCCCGCCATCAGCTTGGATGCAGGCAAAGACACGCCACAAGACATCGTCAACGCGATCAACGCCGCCAAGACGGGCGTGACCGCCACCTTGGTCAATACCGGTGACGGTTCTGCTTCGCCATTTCAAATTGTGCTCAGTGGCGCCAAAGGTGCAACAGGCAGTTTTTCACTCGCGGCCAGTTACACCCAAATCAATGGCACAACCAGCAGCAGTCCCAACTCCGGCTCGCCTGGCTTGGTTTTTGGTGGCAATGCGGCAGACCAAGTGGCCACCGATGCCAAGGTCAAAGTCGACGGCATCACCTTCACGCGCAGCACCAACACCCTCACCGATGTGGTCGCAGGCACAACGCTTGATTTGAAAACCACCACCATTGGTGCAGCCAATGTGAGCTTGGTGCGTGACACCACAGCCATCAAAGACAAATTCAAAGCCTTGGTCACCAGTTACAACGATGCATCCTCGATGATGAACGTGGTCACTGATCCCAAATCCACGGTGGACACCTATGGTGCCACCTTGGTAGGTGACTCCACCGCACGCAGCGTGAAAGCGCAAATGCGTGCGCTGATTCAAGGTGAATCCAACACACCCGGCACCAAGATCAGCGCCATGTGGCAGTTAGGTGTCAGCATTGACCGCACAGGTGTGATGACCTTGGATGAAACCAAGCTCGATGCCGCGTTGAATGACAACTTTGACGACGTCGTCAAAACCATGACGGGTAATACCAATGGCCTCAGCGCTTACAGCGCACAGCCTGCAGGTTTTGCCGGTGAGGCCATGCGCAAGCTGTCCAAACTCATTGGCCCTAACGGCCCGTTGATGACCAACACCCAAAACGCGGATACACAAAACGCCAAGTACAAAGACAACTTGGCCAAGCTCGATACCCGCATGACCGCGTTATTGGCTCGCTACAACAAACAGTTCACCAGCATGGAAAGCCTTGTCGGCAGCGTGAACAGCCAAAAGACCAGCCTCAAGTCCACCTTTGACGGCATGATGGCTGTGTACACCAACAAGGGCTAATTAATTTTTCGAAAAAATTTCTAAAGTTCCGTCTGCTCGCGCCGATTTAGGGCGAAACCCCACATTTGTCTGGGGTAAAGGCGATTCTCATGGTCCAAGAAATTCAACCCAAAGTGCCTCAGCCAGCATCTGCTCGGCCTGAGGCTGTTGTCGTTGGTGCAAAGGCGCCAGGCGGATCGCCTGCGCCTACAGATGTCAAAGCCCCAGTGATTGCACCTATTCCCAAAGCTGAAATTAAGTTTGATGCAGATGCTGCACGCAAGAACTTAGAAGAAGCCATCCAAAAACTCAACGAGATGATGAAAGACAGTGGTCGCACACTGAGCTTCAGCATGGATGTGAAGTTGGGTCACCCTATTGTGTTTGTCAAAAACATGGCCAATGGTGAGGTGGTGCGTCAAATCCCCAGTGAAGTGGTGGTGCGTGTGGCGCATGGCATAGAAGACTTCAAAGGCTTGTTGCACAACGCAGCAGCCTAAGTGCACTGCTTGCATTCATATAGAGATATAGATGCAAGTAATTTCGTAAAGATTTTGTTTTTTTTCAAAAAAACGCTCAAGTAAAAACCAACCCTTCCGATTCACTGGCTATCAGGAACACAAATTCCTGTTTTATTTAACCCCCTGTGACGGATCTTTAGGAGAAACACCATGACCGTAATCAACACCAACGTAAAAGCTCTCACTGCTCAAGCTTCTTTGAGCAATGTGGAGAAATTGACTGCTACGACCATGGAGCGTCTCTCCACAGGTCTGCGCATCAACAGCGCCAAAGATGACGCTGCTGGCTTGGCCATCACCAACCGCATGACATCGCAAATCCGTGGTTACGCAGTTGCCATCCGCAACTCTAACGACGGCATCTCGATGGCTCAAACTGCTGAAGGCGCGATGGGTCAAGTGACCAACATGCTGCAACGCATGCGTGAACTGTCTGTTCAATCAGCCACTGGCTCTTTGAATGCTGATGACCGTAAGTCGATCCAGCAAGAAGTTGACCAGCTCAAGGCAGAAATCGACAACGTGGCTAACAAGACCAACCACAACAACATCAACTTGCTCGACGGCAGCGCCGGCAAAATCGTGTTGCAAACTGGTGTGAACGCCAACGACACCATGAACATCGCTTTCGGTTCTGTGAAGACCAAAGACATCGGCATGGGCTCACGCGCTTCTTTGTCTTCTGTGGCCACTAACTTTGCTGCTGGTTCAGCCCCTAGCCTCAAAGACGGCGACCTGATTTTGAACGGTGTGGTGGTTGGTGCTTCTTTGGCAACTGACGACAACAAATCTTCTGCTGCCAACGCTGCCAGCGCCATTGCCAAAGCTGCTGCGATCAACCGCGTGGCTGACCAAAGCGGCGTGCACGCTACAGTGGGTCAAGCTGTTGCCTTCGGTTCGAAGATGACTGCTGCTGCTTCCAATGGCACATTGAAAATCAACGGTGTTGACACAGCCACTGTGTACACAACTGACGATGCTGAGTTGTCTCGTGCTGCTGTGATGACTGCCATCAACAACATCTCTGGCCAAACTGGCGTCAAAGCTATCAACACACACGACGACAACCAAGGTGTGGTGTTGGTTGCTGCTGATGGCCGCAACATCGAACTCGACTTGGGTTCTATGACATCCGCTGCCACTGGTTTGGGCGCAAGCAATGTGTACGCTGGTACGGTTGAACTCAACACCATGGACGGCAAGGCCATCAATGTGTCTAGCAACGTGTCTGGTGACATCACCAACTCTGGCTTGAACTTCGGTTCATTCAAAGCGGACACAGCACAATCTGTGAGCTTGAAGCGTCATACAGCTGCTGCAGCACCTGCTGCTGCAACGACACCTAACAGCACACAAACTGGTGTGTTCAACGGTAACACCTTGGTGTTGAATGGTGTGGGTATCGATGCTGCTAACGCGAACGATGACCAAGCTTCCAACACAGCTGTTGACTCTTCTAGCAAAGCTGCCAGCGCTATCGCGATTGCTGCTGCCATCAACAAGAAGACAGGCATGACCGGTGTGACTGCCACTGCAGAGCCAAACGTCATCAACGGTTCTGGCTTTACTGCTGGTACTGTGACCAAGTTGAACTTGAACGGTGTTGACGTTGCGATCAGCTTGGATGCCAACTCTAGCCGTGATGACGTGATGACAGCGATCAACGCTGCACAAGGCAAAACAGGTGTGGTTGCTTCAGCATGGGGCGAAGGCATCACGTTGACTGCAGCTGACGGCCGCAACATCTCGATCAGCTCTGATGCAACTGACGCAGCTGCTCTTGGCTTGGGTAATGTAACCATCGGTACAGCCGGTGACACGACTGACGCTGTGACTCAGTATTCAACTGTCAAGTTGAGCTCTGACAAAGCATTCACTGTCGAAAGCGGCTCTGAAGGTAACGACAACTTCGCAGCTCTGGGCTTCCGCCGCGGTAGCTTCGGTGGTTCTGACAACGCTTTGAAAATCGCTGACTTGGACGTGACCACACAAGCCGGTGCAACAGATGCCATCAAGGCCATCGACGCTGCATTGAACACTGTGGCCGCTGACGAAGCCCGCGCCGGTGCCTTCCAAAACCGCTTGGAAGCTGTGGTGTCTAACTTGACTGAGTCGAACCAAAACATGTCTGCTTCACGCAGCCGTATCTTGGACACAGACTACGCCACTGAAACCAGCAACATGGCTAAGTCACAGATCATTTCGCAAGCCGCCACAGCAATGTTGGCACAAGCGAACCAGTCTGCCCAATCGGTTCTGTCACTGTTGAAGTAATCACAGGCCCGATACCCCAAGCAATTGGGGTTAACAAAAAAGCGAGCCGAGCGCTCGCTTTTTTGTTGATCTTCAAAAACTTTTTACTTTTTTTGATCAAGGCGCTCAAGTTTTCAAACTTCGTGCCGATCTACATGAGACGAATCCCTGTAAGGGCAGAGTATTGCTGAGCGATCTCTGCCGTTGCAAGCCCTCAATAAATGAGTGAAAAGAGCGAATCATGGCCACGATCAACAACTTAAGTACTGGTTTTCAATCGAATGCATTGATCACCTATGGCGCTGCGGCGGCGACTGCCACCAAGGTCACGGCCACGACCGATATTTCTGGCTTTGATGCCACCAAAATCAAGGCCATGTCAGTGGCCGAAGCTGCGGCGCTGACCACCGAGCAAATCTCTTCCATCAGCACTTCGGCGATGGCGGGTTTGACAGCCGCTCAGTTGGGTGTGCTGAGTGTTGCCAACGTGGCTGCATTCACAGACCAACAGATGGCAGCTTTTGACAAAACGCAAATTGCGGCGTTCAAAGCTACTCAAGTAGGTGCGTTTACTTCATCGCAAATTAATTCGATGACGACAGCGCAGATGTCTGCGTTGACAGTGTCCCAGGTTGCATCGCTCAATGTCTCACGTATCAAAGACATTGACAGCACACGTCTAGGCGCCTTGGACTCCAAACAAATTCAAGCACTGACCACCGACCAAATCGTCAACTTGATTGGCGATCAGTTGGGCTCTATGAGCACCACGCAAATTGCGAGCTTGAAGGTGTCGCAAATTTCCGCCATCGAAACACGTGACCTGGCTGGTTTGTCTACCAGCCAAGTGGCTGCGATGGGGGTGAACCAAGTCAAAGCCTTGAGTGCTAACCAGCTCAAAGCGTTGAGCACAGATCAAATCAAAGCCATTGAAACTGCTGATTTGGCGGGCATGACAGCCACGCAAATCAGTTCTTTGACGACTGCACAAGTGAATGTGTTGAGCACGTCTCAGCTCAATGCTTTGACGGCCACAGAGCTCAATGCGTTGTCTGACACGCAACTCAAAGCGCTGAGCACCACACAAGTGAACAGCCTAAGCGCTGCCAACACAGCCAAGCTCAAATCCACACAAGTGGCTGCGCTCAGCACGGCACAAGTGGCTGCACTCAGCACAGACCAAGTCAAAGCACTGGCTGTGTCATCTGTTACTGCGATGGGTTCGAACCAGATCAATGCGATGACCACTTCACAAGTGGGCGCGTTGACTGCGGCGCAACTCAAAGGCTTGACCAACGACACCTTGGCTGTGATGGGTACCACTCAAGTGGCCGCATTGACGACTGATCAAGTGTCAACTTTGACGGTTGCTTCAGTGGGCGCTATGACTTCCACCCAAGTCGCTGCGATGACCACCTCGCAAGTTCAGTCACTCACAGCCACACAAGTCAAAGCTTTGTCAGCTGGCAAAGTGTCTGCCATGACCACCGCTCAAGTGGCGGCATTGACCAGCGACCAAGTTAAGACGCTCAGCGATACGCAACTCAAAGCATTGACCACTGCCGAAGTGGCTGCCATGACCACATCGCAAGTCAAGGCGCTGACGGACACACAAATCAAATCACTCACCACTGACGCAGTGGCCGCGATGACCACGGCACAAGTCAATGCATTGAGTACTTCGCAGCTCAAAGCCTTGTCGGCGGGGCAAGTCACTGCGTTGACATCAACCAACGTGGCAGCCTTGGCTACGTCGCAAATCAGTGCACTGACTTCGAGTCAAGTGCAAGCTTTGACCACTTCTGCTGTGGGCGCGTTGTCCAGCAGCTTGGTCAACGCCATGACCACGGCCCAAGTGGCTGCTTTGACGACGGGCCAAGTGCAGTCGTTGTCTACGTCCACAGTGGGTGGCATCTCCACCACCAACGTGCAGGCTTTGGGTTCTGCACAAGTGGCCGCACTCACCACCGCTGAAGTTGCCAAACTCAGCACGGCCCAAGTGGCTGCCTTGACGTCTAAACAAGTCAATGCCTTGACCACAGCTTCTGTGGCTGCCATGAGCACCGACCAAGTGAAGGCGTTGTCCTCCACGCAAGTGCAGGGCATCACCAATGCTGGTTTGAACGCACTGACCACTGCACAAGTGGCAGCTCTGAGCACTGCACAAGTTTCTTCACTGACAGATTCTCAAGTGGCTGGTTTGTCAACAGGCACCCTACAGTCATTGAGCACCACGCATGTGGCTGCACTCACAGACACGCAAGTCAAAGCATTGACCACCACTGAAGTGGCGGCCATGACCACAGCGCAAGTTAAAGCCTTGACTACCTCGCAGATTTCGGTCATGTCGACCGACGACATCTTGGCTTTGGGCACAGCCCAAGTCAGCGCATTGACGACATCGCAACTGCAAGCGATGAACCAAGCGCAAGTGCGTACCTTGGAATCTGCGGAAGTGGCTGCTTTGAGCACCACGCAGTTGCAAGCTTTGTCGGCCAATCAGTTCAAAGCGTTCAGCACACAAGACGTGGCCGCTTTGACCACGGCACAAGTGGCGGCCTTGACCACAGATCAAGTCAAGGCCATGTCGCCCGAAAACATTGGGGCACTCAGCACATCGCAAGTGGCGGCCATCACCACCACACAACTGGGCGCACTCACCAATGCCACGGTGGCGGGTTTGAGCAGCACGCAAGTGCAAGCTTTGACCACAGGCCAAGTGAAAGCTTTGTCTGAAGCGCAAGTCAAATCCATTGCCACCGCAGGTGTGGCCGTGTTGAGCACCGCACAAGTCAGCGTGATGAGCACCGCACAGGTCAAAGCTTTGACCACCGATCAAGTGAGCGCACTCAGCACCACAGGCGTGTCGGGCTTGAGCACCACCCAAGTGGGCGTGTTGACCACAGATCAAATCCAATCGCTCACCACCGGTGGCGTGTCCACATTGAGCACGGCTCAATTGGCTGCGATGTCGACCTCGCAAGTGCGTGGCATCAGCGCGGCAGGTGTGACGGCACTGACCAGCACGCAAACATCGACGCTCAGCACAGACCGTTTGGCTGCGTTGACCACTGACCAAGTCAAGGCCTTGACCACTGGCAATGTCTCTACCTTGAGCACATCGCAAGTCAAGGCCATGACGTCTGACCAAGTGGCTGTGTTGACCACTGCCCAATTGCAAGCCCTCAGCACGACCCAAGTGCAAGCCATCGACACCACCGATGTGGCGGCGATGACCAGCACGCAAATCAAAGCCCTCAGCAACACCGAGTTGTCGGGCATGACCACCGCACAAGTCGCTGCCTTGACCACAGACCAAATCAAGTCAGTCACCACTGTTGCTTTGGCGGGTTTGAGCACCGCCCAAGTGGCAGGTTTGACCACAGGTCAAGTGGCAGCATTGGGCAACGCGCAAGTGCAAGCCATGGAAACTGCCGACGTGGCTGTCTTGAGCGCAGCACAAGCACAAGCTTTGTCAACCGGCCAAGTGGCCGCTTTGAGCACCTCGCAAGTGCAAGCCATGTCGACTGCCGGCATCAGTGGTTTGACCACGGATGCTGTGAAGGGTTTGAGCAACAGCCAGTTGCAAGCCATCACCACTGCAGGCGTAGCAGCATTGACCACCACCCAAGTGGGCGCTTTGGGTACTGCACAAGTGGCAGCACTCACCAGCACAGAAACAGCGGCCTTGACCACCACCCAAGTGCAAGCCTTGAGCACGGCTCAAGTCAAAGCCTTGGAAGTGGGTGATTTGGCTGCAATGAGCACGGCTCAAGTGGCTGCGCTCACGACCACCCAAGTGGGTGCTTTGACAGCTGGACAAGTAAGCAACCTCACCACCGACCAAGTGGCTGCACTGACCACCGCACAAGTGAGTGTGTTGAGCAGCGCGCAAGTGCAAGCCCTCAGCACCACGCAAGTGGCTGCCTTGACCACGGGTCAAGTGGCTGCACTAACCACAGGTAGCGTGAAGTCGTTGAGCGAGGCTGATGTGCGCGCTTTGAGCACAAGCCAAGTCAACGCACTTTCTACAGCTGGCGTGGCTGTGATGAGCACTGCGCAAGTCGCAGCCCTCAGCTCAGACCAAGTGGCAGCCTTCAGCACCGCCCAAGTGGCTGCTTTGACCACCTCTGAAGCGGGCACGTTGAGTGCGGCCCAAGCCAAGGCTTTGACCACTGCGCAAGTGCAGGCCTTGAACACGGACAACATCAAAGCCTTGAATCTGACGAGTGTGAAGGCCTTGACAACAAGTCAGTTGCAGGCGATGAGCACAACGCAGTTGAACGCTTTGGAAGCTGAAGATTTCGCGAATCTGAATGATGCGCAAATCACTGGTCTGACCACAGCCCAAGTGAAGGCTTTGACGACCTCTGCTGTGTCGGCATTGACTGCTGATCAAGTGTCTAAATTCACGACCGCCCAAGTGGCTGTCGTGACGAGCACCAACGTGGGTGCATTGAATTCTGACCAAGTGGCTGCGCTGACTACCGCACAAGTGGGCACTTTGGACACCGCGCAAGTTAAGGCGATCACCACGACTTCCGTGGCAGCAATGACCACCGCGCAAGTGGCTGCGATGAGCACTACCCAAGTGTCTGCGTTGACCACAGGGCAGATGGCTGCGCTGACCGGTAACGAAGTGAAAGCCTTGAGTACATCTCAGGTGCAAGCTTTGGGTTCAACGCAAGTTAATGCACTGACCAATGCAAATGTTGCTGCGATGAGTACTACGCAAGTAGCGGCTTTGACCACAGGACAAGTCAATGGCTTGAGCACCTCGGCTGTATCTTCTTTAGGTACAGCCCAAGTCAAGGCCTTGAGCACCACGCAAGTACAAGCCATCAGCGATGCCAACGTGACAGCCCTAAGCAGCACCCAAGTGGCTGCGATGACCACTGACCAAGTGAGTGCTTTGAGCACCTCGCAGGTCGTGGCTTTGGAGACATCTGATGTGGCGGCCCTGAGCACAGCTCAAATCGCTGCGATGACCACAGCCCAAGTGAAAGTGTTGTCCACTGCCAGCGTGGCAGCGATGAGCACAGGCCAAGTGGCCGCCTTGAGTACTGCTCAAGTGGTTGCACTGACCAATGCTGATGTGACGGCCCTCAGCACATCACAAGTACAAGGCATGAGCACTGCCCAAGTGGCAGCCTTGAGCACCGCACAAGTGGTGGCAATGACGACCAGCCAAGTGGCTAGCCTGAGTGCTGCACAAGTCAAAGGCATGAGCACCGCGCAAGTGGTAGCCTTGGAGGCTGGCGACATTCAAGTGTTGAGCGCCACGCAAGTGAAAGCCTTGACCACTGCACAAGTGCAAGCCCTTGAAACTTCTGATGTGGCCAGTTTGAATACCACGCAGTTGGCTGCTTTGACCGCTGACCAAGTGAGTGCTTTGACTACAGCGCAAGTGGTGGCTTTGACCACTAGCGAAGTCAGCAACCTCAGCTATGACCAAGTCAAGTCCTTGACCACCACACAGCTCCAAGCTGTGGAAGTGGGTGATGTGGCTGTGTTGAATTCTGACCAAGTGTCTTCGCTCAGCGCAACACAAGTGCAGGCCTTCACAACCGCACAAGTTGAAAAACTCAGCACCGGCGTGATTGCAGGTTTGAGCACCACCCAAGTGGCTGGCATGACGACTGCACAAGTGGCTGCGTTGACCACAGGCCAAGTGAAGTCACTGACTGCAGGTGAAGTGACAGCCTTGACTTCTGACCAAGTGGCTGGCTTGACTGCGACACAGCTCGGCGCTCTGTCGACCACACAAGTGCAAGCGATTGAAGTGGCCGACATGGCTGCGATGAGCACTACGCAAGTGAATGCCTTGAGCACAAGCCAAGTGAATGCCTTGACTACAGGCCAAGTGGCTGGGTTGACCACCACACAGGTGTCAACCTTGGCCACAGCCAAGTTGCAAGCTGTGAATACCGCAGGTGTCACAGCCTTGACCTCTGATCAAGTGGTCTCATTGACCACGGGTCAAGTAGCTGCCGTTACCACCACACAGCTGCAAGCCTTGACGGTGGGTAGCGTGAATGCAATGACGACTTCTCAGGTTGCAGCGTTGGGCACAGCGCAAGTGGCTTCGTTGACCACTGGCACAGTGACAGCGTTGTCTTCAGATCAAATTGCTTCACTGACCACTACACAAGTGGGTGCCTTGACGACCACGCAAGTGGCTGCTGTCAAAGCTGACCAAGTGGTGGCCCTGACGACGGCCCAAGTAGCCAAACTCAGCACCACCCAGTTGGGTGCGTTGACAGAAGCCAACGTGGCTAACCTGAGCACAGCGCAGGTTGATGCTCTCAGCACTACGCAGTTGACCTCTTTGAGCAACGGTCAAATTGACTCACTCACAGCTGCTGTGGTGACAAGTTTGACAACAAGCAAGTTGGCAGCTTTGACGACCACGCAAGTGACGGCATTGACGGCCGACCAAATGGGTGCATTGACCACCAGTGGCGCAGCAGCCTTGACCACCACGCAAGTGAAGGTCTTGGGTGCAGATCAAATCCGCGCCTTGAGCACAGCATCGGTTGCGGCATTGACTACTGGACAACTGCAAGCCTTGACCACGGGCCAAGTTGCTAGCTTGACCAACAACACGGTGGCTTCGTTGACCACAGCTCAGGTGGCTGCGCTTTCGACCACACAAGTGAAGGTCTTGGCTGATTCAGTGGTGACTGGTTTGAGTACAGATCAATTGACTGCTTTGACCACTAGCCAAGTCAGTGTGTTGACAGCATCACAAGTGCGTGCCTTCACCACTACCGAAGTGGCTGCCTTGACCACAGGTCAAGTCAAAGCCTTGACTGCGACACAAGTGGGTGCTCTGGAGAATGCCGATATGGTTGCCATGTCGACTGACCAAGTGGGTGTGTTGAACACCACACAAGTGGCTGCATTGACTCTCGGTATGGTGTCTGTGTTGAGCACGGATCAAGTCGTGGCCTTGGGTACAACGAACGTGACAGCATTGACTGACACTCAAGTTCGTGCACTCACAACTGCTAGCGTTGCAGCTTTGAGTACCGCTCAAGTGGCTGCGTTGACTACAGGACAAGTCTCTGCATTGACTGCTGGCAGCATTGGTGCCTTGAGTACGGCTCAAGTTGGTGCGATTACTACTTCGCAAGTGAAGGTCTTGACCACGGCCAACATCGTGGCCTTGAGTACCGCACAAGTGGCTGCCTTGAGCACCGCACAAGTCGCGGCATTGACCACAGGCCAAGTGCAAGCCATCGCCACAGATGACGTCCAAGCCTTGACCACCAGTGCAGTGGCTGCTTTGAGCACTGCACAAGTCCAAGCCTTGAGCACTGCTGCTGTGAATGCGTTGACGACGGCACAAGTGACATCCTTGACCACCGCACAAGTGGCTTCGTTGACTACTGGTGAAGTGGCTGCCTTGAACACCTCGCAGGTGGCTTCGTTGACCACAGGTCAGGTTCAGTCCTTGACGGTGCCTCAACTGACCTCGCTGAGCAATGCGCAAGTGAGTGCCTTGACCACCACGCAAGTGGGTGCGCTGACGTCGACCCAGCTGTATGGCTTGGTGACTGCAGCTAGAAACTAATCAGTAACTGTCTGACATCACATAACAAATTTTTGAAAAGAGACCATCATGACTACCTCTATCACCAGCGTTACCAGCAGTTACTCGGCACTTGCATACGCATCGCCTGCGCCTACTAAGTCGGTGGATCAGTGGACCACGACTGAAATTGCCGCTATCGATGTGGCCAATATCAACTCGCTCAAGCCTGCGCAAATCAGCGCAATGACCACTACGCAAGTCAATACGTTGTCTACTGCTGTTTTTGCTGCACTGACTGCTTCGCAAGTTCAGGCATTGACGAATACGCAAGTGACAAATTTGTCGACCACGAATGTGGCGGCATTGACTGCCACACAGCTGAACTCGCTGAAGTCAACGCAAATTACCCAGCTGTCTTCAACGCAAGTCAATACCATTTCAACCAGCACGTTGGCTGCCGTTAAAGGCTCGCAACTGGCCTTGATGAGCACACAACAAGTGCACGACTTGGCAACCAGCAGTGTTGCGAACTTGACGACAGCGCAAATTGCATCGTTGACCACGGATCAAATCGTGGGTTTGGTGGCTGCGCAACTAGGCGCTATGGCAGACAAGGTGACAGGTTTGACAGCCAATCAAGTAGCTGCCATTGAAACAGCTGACTTGACGGGATTGACCACAACCCAAGTTGAGTCTTTGAGTGCGACACAAGTCAAAGCTTTGACCACTGCGCAACTTGAAAAACTGTCAACTGCTCAGTTTGCTGCGATTACCGCTTCTGATTTGGTCTCGTTAAATGCCACGCAAATGAAGGCGTTGACCACGGCCCAAGTCAGCAAGATGACCACGGCACAAGTGGCAGCATTGACCAAAGATGAAGTGGCTGGATTTACCACTGCACATGTGCGTGCGTTGACCACATCGCAAGTGGCCGTCATCACCAGTGCCGCCTTGGCTTCATTGACCACCGATCAACTGGCTGGTTTTGATACGACCCAAGTCAGCAAGCTGACTACGGAACAAACTCAAGCTTTGAGTGCCAAGCAAGTGGCCAGCTTGAGTTCGTCACAACTCAACGCTTTGACATCGACACAGGTGCAAGCGCTCAATGACACGCAGGTCAAAGCCCTGACGACAGGCCAAGTGAATGCTTTGTCTACCACCCAAGTCGCGGCACTGACGACAGCGCAAGTCGCAGGCATGGAATCCGTGGATGTAGCTGCTTTGACGTCCACCCAAGCGAATGCCATGAGCACCTCACAGGTTGCAGCGTTGACTGCGGCTCAAGTGAAGTCCATTAGCACTGATGCAGTGGCTGGCTTGGGTACCACGCAAGTGAAAGCGTTGACCAGTACGCAACTGGGTGGCCTGACCACGCAACAAGTCAATGCCATGTCTAGCACGGCAGTGGCTGCACTGACCACAGGTCAAGTGCAAGCTTTGAATGTCTTGCAAATCAAGGCCTTGAGCACTGCTGCAGTCGCTGGTATGAGCACCGATCAAGTCAAAGTGTTGTCTGACAACCAAGTCAAAGCGCTCACCACAGCCGCAGTGGCGGCACTGACCACAGCACAAGTTGGTGCGTTGACGACTGCACAAGCAGCCGTTTTGAGCGCCACTGCAACGGCTGCTTTGAGCACAGCCTCTGTGGCGGCCTTGTCGTCTACGCAAGTCAAGGCCATGAGCAAAGAAGCTGTGACAGCATTGACAACGGCGCAGGTGAAGGCCTTGTCCACTTCTGTGGTGGCTGCGTTGACGACCACTCAGCTGGCAACATTCAGCTCTGCTGAAGTGGCGTTGTTGAGCACAGCACAACTCAAAGCATTGAGTACCTCACAAGTGCAGGCATTGTCTGTCGAAGGCTTGGCTGCATTCAACACCACGCAAATGGCAGCACTCACTACAGACGTGGTGGCTGCTCTGAGCGCCACACAAATCAAAGGATTGACTACCGCGCAAGTGGCAGCAGTCACCGCCATTGGTACGACCAATGTGAATGCATTGACCAGTACCCAAGTGGCTGCTTTGACCAATGACCAAGTGGCTTCGCTGTCCACAACGGTGACTAAGAACTTGAGCAGCACACAGCTCAGTGGCTTGAGTGCCTCACAAGTTGGCGCATTGACCACTGCTGCCGTTGCAGCTTTGACCACCACCTTGGTCAAAGCATTGACCGCCAGTCAATTCAAAGGCCTGACTTCAGCTGCGGTGGCAGGTTTGACCACAGCCCAAGCACCGGTGCTCACAACAGACCAATTGGCTGTCATGACCAAAGCACAAGTGGGTGCATTGACCACAGCACAAGTGGCCACGTTGACTTCAACACAGGCCAAATCAATCTCTGCATTGAACTTGGCCGCGTTGACCACAGCACAGACTCAGGCTTTGAGCACAACAGCAGTCAATGCACTGGACGCCAAACAAGTGGCCGCTTTGAGCACTGACCAAGTGGCTGCCTTGGGTACATCGCAAGTGAATGCATTGTCTTCCGCTGGCGTGCAAGCCTTGACCGGCACCCAAGTGGCAGCACTGACCACCGCACAAGTGGCAGCGATGACCACAACAACCGTGCAAGCGCTTGAAACAGCAGACATCGTGTCGATGACCACTGCGCAAATGAATGCGTTGACCAGCACACAAGTGGGTGCACTCACGACATCCCAAGTCAAAGCCATTGCATTGGATGACATTGCAAGCTTGGGCACTGCGCAACTCAAAGGTTTGAGCACCACGCAAATTGAAGCTTTGAATGCCAACCAATTGAATGCTTTGACTACGACGGAAGTGGCTGCTTTGAGTACCGATCAGGTGAAGGGTTTGACGAAAACCCAAATCAATGGTTTGAACGCAACTAACTTGAAAGCTTTGACCACCGCACAAGTGGCTGTGCTGAGCTCAACACAGTTGTCTGGATTGAGTGCAACGCAACTCACTAGCTTGACTACGGCACAAGTCAATGCCTTGGGTACTAGCCAAGTGCAAAGCTTGTCGGCTAACACCATCAAGGCGTTGAGCACATCGCAAATTGCAGCCCTCAGCACGGCACAAGTGGCCGCGCTGACCACCAGCCAAGTGAATGACTTGGCATCTACCACGGTAGCTGCATTGAGCTCCACGCAAGTGAACGCTATGGGCGCAAGCCAAGTGGCAGCGCTCAGCAAGAATGCAGTGGCAGCGATGACGACGACGCAAGTCGCTGGCTTCAATACAACGGTGTTGAAAGCCTTGACTGCTGACAGCATTGCTGCACTCACCAATGACCAAGTGAAAGCCTTGACCACAGCCAGCGTGGCTGCGATGACGACCGACCAAGTGAAAGCTTTGGAGTCAGCTGACATCGCCGTGCTGAGCTCTACGCAAGTGAAAGCATTGACAACATCCCAAGTGGGTGTGTTGAATGCCACGCAGGTGAAAGCTTTGGCAACCGGTGCATTGGCTGGCCTGTCGACTGATACGGTGAAAACACTCAGCAGCACGCAGCTGAATGCGCTGCCTGCCGCCAGCGTGACGGCCTTGTCTACTGCGCAGGTGGCAGCATTGACGACATCGCAAGTGGTTGATTTGACTGCGGCTTTGGTATCTGCATTGAGCACTTCGCAAGTGCGAGGCATGACCACCGACCAAGTGGCGGCATTGACGACCACTAATGTGGTGGCATTGACAGCAACGCAAGTGGGCTCGATGAGCACATCTCAAGTGGCAGCATTGACCACTGGTCAAGTGAAGGCTTTGGAAACTGCGGATATCGCAGCCTTGAGTACAGGTCAGGTGAAAGCCTTGACCACCTCACAAGTAGCTGCCATGGAAGTGGTGGACTTGAAAGCCTTGAACTCTGACCAAGTGAGTGCTTTGACTGCTACGCAGATTGGTGCTTTGACAGCGACTCAGTTGATTGGGTTGATGGGAAAGTAACAGTAAAAACCCCTTGATGCAGATGCATCAAGGGGGAATTCTTTACCGATATAAAAACCGCCTTGCGAGGGTATCTTGCGCTTAGCGATCTCGTCTTAGAAAACCATCGGGCGTTACCGTGACCATGAGGCGAGTGTCGATATCGCGATCAATAGAAAAGCCGCTGTTATCTTTTAACCATTCGTGAACTGCAGTTTTTGGATTGTCACCCACATCCCAAGGACGATCCGAGAAGAACTTTTCTGGCATGTCTTCAACATAAGTGTCAAAAACTACACAGTAGCTACCTTGACTGACCATCGGGGCATAAGCTTGCAGTTCGCCCAACACGTGCGCATGGCTGTGCATTGAATCAAGGAAGACCATAACTTTTTGATATCCCTCCGCCGCATTGCGAACTTGCTCTACTACTTGCGGATCGATGCTGGAACCTTGGAACATCTGAATGCGACTAGCCATTGGGTGTGCTTCGATAGCTGCACGGTTATGCGGGCGAATATCGATATCAATGCCGATGACTTTTCGTAATGACTTCCGTGGATCTATGGTGGTACCTGCCGCGATTGCATCGCTCATGTCTAGAAGAGCCAGCATCGAAGCGCTCAGAATGAGAGATCCACCGTGGGCTATGCCGGTCTCAATTACCAAGTCTGGACGAACTTTCCAGATTAATTCCTGCACAGCGACCATGTCTTGTGGGTACTGAATAATCGGGCGGCCCATCCAGTCAAAGTTGTAGACGTACTTTCGGTCCATGGACTCTTGCAGCCACTGGCGTGAAAGATCTTGAAAAGCTGAATCGTTTTGGTATTGCGAAATACGCTCTTTGCGTTCAAGCGCAAATTGTTCTTGAGGTGTCATAGTGAAGTCTCCTGTTTAAAAATGAGGTTGATGTGTTAAGTGCGCTTTGACGGTTTGTTGGAGGCATTTTTTCAAACTGCCTTCCATGCTCCAGCCTATAGAACGTAGGCGCTGGTTATTTCCTAAAAGCATTGCTGGGTCACTAGATCGCGAGCTAGGAAGATTGAGTACTGCTGAGGGATCTGCATTGAATTCAGCTGCAATTAGTTCGACGATTTCATCGATTCTCGTGGGTATACCAGAGCAAATGTTGTAAGCGCCACTCGCTTGATGGTGTTGAATTAGGCGAACAAAAGCATCTGCTGCATCTGTGACTGGAAGCATTCCTCGTATGGCCTCATTGTTGACACCAAAGGCGGGAATTTCCCCACGAAAGACTTGAATCAATGAGGGAATAAGGCGACCTGCCGACTCGTCCATTCCAAATGGAAAAAAAACATGACCCCAAGCCAATCGTACGTTGTGTAGATCACACATGGATTGCAGTAGCTGGCGTGTGGCATTTTTGCAAATGCCGTATGGCGTATGAGGGTTATAAGGTGTTACACCTTCTTGCATAAAGCCGTAGTCCCAATCATATTCGGCGCAAGTTCCTGCCATGACAACGTGTTTACCACCCTGTCGACAAAATGCATCTACCAATCGGATGCTGGCTTGGACCCATTCAAAGTTTTGCGGTGAATTCCAATATTTCCCTTGCTCAACATACCAAGCCAGATGCAATAAGTGAGTCGCCTTTGCGTGAGTCACCAACTCTAGGGCACCATCTGGTGACAAAAGGTCTGCTGATAGTACTTCGCCTGTTTGAGAGCTAAAAGTAGTCCTGTGTTGAGCGCACACAGTTTCGATGCCTTGCATTCCAAGTGCTTTAAGTACGTGTCGGCCAAGGTATCCACTTGCACCAGTTACCAATACTTTCATGCAATGACTTTCAGTGAAGGAATCGCAGTCACAAAAACGCCTCCCCATTCTCTGATGTAGGACAGTTGTTGCATCACTTCATCGCGCAAGTTCCAAGGAAGTATCAGTACGTAGTCTGGACGCTGACTACGCAGGTGAGCTTCGTCAACGATAGGGATCTGGCTGCCTGGCATGTACTTACCCTGCTTTGCTGGGTTGAGGTCCACCACATACGGTAATAGATGCGGGCGTACGCCAGCAAAGTTGAGTAGGGTGTTGCCCTTAGCAGCAGCGCCATAGGCACCGACTTTTTTCCCCTCATTGACCGCTTTGATCAAAAACGAAAGCAACTCACAAGTTATTCGTGCAGGTTGGCGCATGAACTCCGCATAAAGCTCAGTACTTAGTAAACCTGCTGTTTTTTCACGCAACAAAATATTCTGTACAGAAAGTTCAACCTTGTGCAAGCCACTGTCGAGGCGTTGAGCGAAAACCCGCAGGCTGCCACCGTGTGTGGGCAATTCTTCGACATCAAATATTGCCAATCCGTTTGCTTCAAATACTGTTCGCACAGCATGCAGAGACAGGTATGAATAATGTTCATGATAGGCAGTATCGAATTGGCACTCCGTAATCATGCGCAGTAAATGAGGAAACTCGAATGTTGCGACACCTTGTGGTTTGAGCAAGCGTGCAAAGCCAGCAACAAAGTCATTGATGTCTGGCACATGGGCTAGGACATTGTTGGCCGCTGTGAGATCAGCCTGACGCCCTTGAGCAACAAGTCGGTCAGCTAAGGTTACGCCGAAAAATTCTTCTTCAATGCAAAGCCCCTTGGCTCTTGCCGCTGCAGCTGTACTGGCTGTTGGCTCTATTCCATAGCAGGGAATCTTCCGTGCTTGAACGTACTGCAACATATAGCCATCGTTGGCTGCAATTTCAACTACGCAGCTGTTTTTGTTCAGTCCAAAGCGTGTCACCATTGTCTCAACGTAACGCTCGCTGTGCACCAGCCATGAGCTGGAGAACGAGCTGAAGTAGGCATAGTCTTTACTGAACAAAGCTTCACGTCCTGCATGGTCTTCTGTCTGCACCAACCAGCAGTGGTTGCAGACCAGCACGCGCAGTGGAAACCATACTTCAGGTTCGTTCAAACCATCTTTGCTCAGGTAAGCATTTGATGGGGGGGCGCTTCCCAAATCTAAGAATGGGTGTTGCAACTCATGGTTGCAGTGTCGGCAGTGCATCATGGTGTGAGTCCTTGAAAATTTTCATCTAACAGTGACTGTTGAGAGTCCTTGTTGGAAATCAGTGTGATTGCTTTTGGCCACGTAATTGCTAGCATGGGATCTAGCGGGTTGAGTCCAGCATCTGATCCAGCCACGTAGGCATGTGAGTGGCAATATAGAAGTTCCGAGTTGTCTTGTAGAGATTGAAACCCATGCGCAAATCCCGGAGGAATGAGCAATGCACGTCGGTTTTCAGCACTCAGCACTTGAGCTGTCCACTTTAGGAAAGTGGGAGACCCTCGGCGTAAATCAACGGCAACGTCCCATATAGAACCTTTGATGCAGCTCACTAGCTTTGCCTCGCAATTTGGATATTGTTGGAAATGCATTCCGCGAACGGTTCCACTTTTTTTTGTGCAAGCATGGTTGATTTGCGCAATAGGCCAACGCCAACCAAAAGCCAATAACTCATTCGAGCAGAACAGACGACTCAGAAAGCCGCGCTCATCACTGACGAGCGAACGCTCAATGCACCAGACATCTGCCAAATTGGTTTCAAATCCATGAAGTCGCATCATGTTGTTCCAAGAAAAGCATCCAAGTCCGCCTGACAAAGCGTGTTGGCGTTTGCGCCCTGCGCGAGGTCTCGGTACCAGTGCAGGCTTCGACGTATTGATTCATCCAGTTTCCAGCGCGGGACAACCCCCAGTACGCTTCGTGCTTTGGAGTTATCAAGTGCCAATAAACCAGCTTCGTGAGGACCTTCAATGCTTTCGGCAAATCGTACTTGTCCTTGGCCGTATGCTTGCTGCGCTAAATTGATCACTTCGCGTACAGATGCAGCCTGATCTGCTGGTGGCCCAAAGTTGTAGGCGTCTGCCAGAGAGGGATCATGCCAAAGCTTCTCGGTCAGAATTAGATACGCGCTCAATGGCTCAAGCACATGTTGCCAAGGACGTACTGAGTCAGGACGGCGTATGTCTAGTACTTTGCCAGATCCCCATGCTTTCACCGCATCTGGAATCAGACGGTTGGCAGACCAGTCGCCACCACCAATCACATTTCCAGCACGAGCCCTTGCTACTGAGGTGCCCTGTGCTTTTAAATATGAATCTACGTAACTGGTGATAGCAATTTCACATGCAGCCTTACTGGCGCTGTAAGGATCGTGCCCCCCCAGTGGATCGCCTTCCCGATAGGGGTGGGGCCACTCACGGTTTTGATAAACCTTATCGGTGGTGACAGCCACGACTACGCGCGGTGCATGCATTGTGCGCATGGCTTCGAGAAGATGCACGGTACCTAGTACGTTGGTAGCAAAGGTGGAGACGGGTTGTTCATAGGCCGTCCGAACGATGGCCTGTGCAGCCAGATGAAGCACGATGTCTGGCTTGCACTGGTGAATCAATTTTTGTACGGCATCCAGATCTGTGAGGTCAATAAGATGGGAGTCGCACAGGTCCTTGCCTTGAAGCAATTCAAAGAGATTTTGTTGTGTCAGCGGCGATTGGGCCAAGCCGGTAACTTGTGCCCCCATGCGATGCAGCCACCACATTAGCCATGCGCCTTTGAATCCGGTGTGGCCGGTCAGCAGTACGCGTTTGCCACGCCAGAAGACAGAGTTAGGCTTCATCACCAAACTTTCCATGGTGCATTTCCTGAATGCCATAGCTCTTCGAGCAAATTCTTCTCTCGCAGAGTATCCATAGGTTGCCAAAAACCTTTGTGCTCAAAAGCCATCAGCTCTCCGTCTTTGGTAAGGCTTGTGAGCGGTTCAGCTTCCCAGCTAGTGCTGTCCTCGGCAATGCGATCAATGCACTTGGGTGACAGCACAAAGAAACCACCATTGATCAAGCCCCCATCACCTCGAGGTTTCTCGGTAAAACCTGCAACTGAGTTGCCCTCCATTTTGAGTGCGCCATAGCGCCCAGGAGGCTGAACGGCAGTCACCGTGGCCATTTTTCCGTGCTTGCGATGGAATGCAATCGACGCGCCGATGTCTACATCTGAAACGCCATCGCCGTAAGTGAAACAAAATGCATCGTCCATCCTTACGTAGTCAGCGACACGCTTTAAACGGCCGCCGGTCATGGTGTCCTCGCCCGTATCTACCAAGGTGACCCGCCAAGGCTCAGCATGGCGATGGTGTACTTCCATGCGATTACTAGCCATGTCGAATGTGACATCCGACATGTGCAAGAAGTAGTTAGCGAAGTATTCCTTGATGATGTAGCCCTTGTAGCCGCAGCAGATCACAAATTCGTTCACACCATGAGCAGAATACATTTTGAGGATGTGCCACAAAATTGGTTTGCCACCAATTTCAATCATTGGTTTAGGTCGAAGATGTGTTTCTTCGCTGATTCGAGTCCCCAGTCCTCCAGCAAGAATGACAGCTTTCATGATTCGATCCTTTTTCTAAATTTAATGCTTCAAAGCTGAAAATTATTTCAGTATTTCGTTGAAAACTTGCTCAAACTCTTTTGAGAACCAATTGGCGTCATAAAGGCGAGAGCTTTTTAATTTTCTAGAGATAATTAAAGAGACTTCTTCTAGAAATATAGGATCTTTAGAAAGTTTTTTACAAATTTCGACATACTCGACCTCATTCTCAGCAAGCAAGCAAAGCAAATCCAACTCTCTTAGAACGCTTGCCCCCATGTTTGATCTAAAGCTATTTCCTTTTAAAGAAACAATAGGTAAACCTACAGACAGCGGGTCGAGTAGAGAATTTATGCCAGAAAATGGGAATGAGTCAAGATATACATCCATTTTTTGCAAATAAATACGAATATCATTTATATTGCTAAATGGCGGTAAAATTTCAATCCTTTCAAAGGAAATTCCATTCTCGATAGCTTCTTTTTTTAAATTTTCTAAGAATTTTTCTACATCATAATTATTAGACCATGCAGGTCCAAATGGGTATAGAGATAAAGTACTCTTAGGGACTTCTTTAAGCGTTTTTAACCAAACTTGAATAGTATTTGGTGTTAATTTGTAGAAATTCGCGCCTGAAATAAATCTTGTAACCCCATCCTCTCTTTTGTTGCGAGTTAAAAATTCAAAATCCTCATTAACTGGCAAGAGTCGAGTATGAGCTGGGCCATCAATCAATACTAATTTTTCGGTGTACTGGTCTTGTGCATCAATAGGTTCAACGAATGTCCCAGAGATGTAGTAATCAATATTCACATACCCAGATGTAACGCATGATGGATTAAAAGAGATTTGGTTTCTAGCTAATCGCGCACACGAAATTAGACTCAGTTTGTTGCTAACTGCCGTTATATTATTGCCAATTAATATCGCATCAAGATCTTCTTTTCTAATGCACTCAATAATTTCTGAGTTAGTTCCCCCGTTTAATAAAATAACTTTGTCTGCAATATTCGCAGCATAGTTTTCCATTGGGCTGATGTTGTCGGCTGATGCTATAGATAACGTAAAAATCACTATTTCGAACTTGGTTTTATCAAGATTAGAAAGTGCTGGTAATGAAGTGTAAGTGTCGGTTGGAGAGTTAAGAGATTGTGCTATCAGTCCTATTTTTTTCTTTGCACTAGGTGATTTAGGCGAGAATTGATGGTCCACTGCTACGCCAGTAACCATTAAATAATTTCTTAGTAAATTACCACGTTCAATCATGATGGATTTAACGTTTTTTGCAGAAAAGTAAACCGATATCATGTTGATTTTATTGATTAAATACTCCAAGCTTCTTCGCTTCTGTGCAGGCATACGAAGCGGATGAATTTCAAGTCCGTTAAAATAATAGTTATTGAAATATGTTAAGACGCCCATCAGGTGGTCACTGTATAAATCAATAAGATCATCTTTTTGAAAAAATTGAATCGAATGAGTTAGGTAGTCGATCACTAAGAATCTGAGTTCTTCAGAAATTTCCGATATTTTCGGGACGATTGGACAGATATAAGCCGGATTATCAATGCTGTTCACCACGAAATCATAAAAATCGTTATTACTTACTCGATGATTCTCTAAATTGGCTTCATTTTGTTGCCAAGTTTTCAAAGTAAGTGTTATTTCCAGTACTTTATTTAAAGTTAAGTCTGTTGGTTGATTATTTAAAATATTGTTGCATTCTTTATGAAGAGTATTCCTCAGAGATTCTAAGTAAATCTTAGTTGTGTCAGCCCCAAAAAATTTGGAGCAGTCATTGAAAATAAATAATTCAGATGGAATGCTTTTTGAATTTTTAAATTCTTTGAAAATTTCCCATGCTAGAGATATGTGAGTTGATCCATTACCCTCCTTCTTGGGAAGATTAGAAAAGTAAAAGAATGAAAATAATGCAGTTGCGTAATGTGGCTGCTCCCCTTGGTGAATTGGCAACCCCTCACTTTTTGCAACTTCAGCTGATCTATTGGGATTATTCCATTTGTAATTTCTGTGTATCAACGCTTTTGGTATTGACTTTATCTTGCCTTCAAATGCGGTATTGATTCCCCATAGCCAATCACTGCCAATTACTTTGTGGCGTTCTAATTTAATTGAAGATGTCCGGTAAAGTCCGTAAAATTCAGAATTGTCGGTTAAGTTTTTGATGTATTCAATAGCGCGGCAATTTGAATCGTTAGACTCTATGCTACTTGTTGATGTGGCAAATAAAAAATTATTATTATCCGCATCGTAATATGCAGATGTCGCCGTGGCGAGTACATAGTCATTGTTGGATGATAGGAAGTCATACGATGCTTCGATGAAGTCTTTTGATATCCAATCATCCGACGCGAGCCACATAAAATATTCTGTGTCACATTGTTCAGCTAAGTATCTGAAGTTTTCAAATCCGCCTATATTGGTGTTGTGTCGAATGTATGTTACGTGATCATGCTTGCTTGCGTAACTTTGGCAAATCTCAGATGTGTTATCACTTGAGTTATTATCTGCAATAATGATTTTTACTAATTCAGAGCTTTGTTCTAGTGCGCTATCAATACATCGCGCGATATATTCCTGATCATTGAATACAGGAATTGCGATTGTGATTTTTTTGTGTTTTTTCATTTTTAATTTCAATGCATCAGTTAATTTTTGAAATATTTTCCATGAATTCATTTGCTAGCGTCGTATTGCCTATTGGCCAGGCTTTAGAATTAATATAAGAGGTTATGTTCTCTTTGAACTTTTTCTTATATTGTGAATCAGTAGAGATTTTCAAAATCTTGTCGTGGTACTCCTGAAAGCTATAACAAGCCAACTCAGGCATGCCCACGTCATGCAACAAACTGGCTGCCACGCGTGAGGCAAAGCTGCCGCCGCACAGGCTCACCACAGGCAGGCCAGCGCGCAGTGCGTCGCCAGCCGTGGTGTGGCCGTTGTAAGGGAAGGTGTCAATGAACACATCGGCCAAGCGATAACGGGCCAAGTGGTCTTCCACGCGCGGTAGGCGCGAGGCAAAGATGATGCGCTCAGGGTCCACGCCGTGGTCGCGTGCGCTTTGGGTCAGGTTGGTGTGCGCGCCTTCATTGAGTTTCATCAGCCACAGCACACTGCCCGGTACTTCTTTGAGCAAGTCCATCCACACTTTGAAAAGTGGCGGGTTGATTTTGTAATCGTGGTTAAAGCTGCAAAACACAACGCCTTCTTCGGGCAAGCCAAAGTCTGATCGCTTGGGTGTTTCGGGTGAGGGTACGACCGAGTCATCACGCGGCAAGTAGCAGTGTGGCAACTTCAAAATCTTTTCGCCGTAGTGCTGCTCTAGTTCGTCTGGAATGATGCGGGGGTCAGAAATCAGGTAGTCGATGTAGGGCAAGCCCAGCGTGCCGGGAAAGCCCAGGTATGTCACTTGTGCAGGGGCAGGGCGGTGCGCCAAGATGTCTAGGCGTGTGCCTTCGGTGTGGCCTGACAAGTCAATCAGCACATCAATTTCCATGGCACGCATGAGCTTGGCCACATCGAGGCTGGTCATGCCGTGGCAGTCGATATAGTGGTCAAACGCGCAGCGGTAGCGTTTCCACAAGTCGCTGTTGTCGCTCACGCCAGTAAAGAAGCCGGTCAGTTCAAACTGCGATTTGTCGAACTGTTCAATCAAGCCAATGAGCAAGTAGCCCACAGGGTGCACACGGAAGTCAGCGGACATGAAGCCCACGCGTTTTTTGCGGTGTTGGTATTTCTCACCATTCCACAAAGGGTTGGGCGAGGCTTGGTATTTGTCCGCGGCATACAGCTCGGCACATTTGCGAATGATGCGTGCATCGTCGGTGATGGCCATGATGGTCAACGGGCCACAGCTGAGTTTGCCTTCTTCAATGCCCGCGATGATCCGCGCTTTGGAGGCTTCAAAGTCGGTCCAGTCACAGTTGCTCAGTCGGGCACCCATCAGGTGGCCTTCGCCATACGCGTAGTCGGGTGCCACTTGCAATGCGTGTGCAAAAGCGCGGGTGGCCAGTGTGTATTGTTTGTATTGGCCCAGCAGTTGGCCTTGGCCTTCTAGGGCACGTACGTGGTCGGGGTTGATGTCGGTGGCGGCGGTCAGGCACAGCAGCGCATCGTGGTGGCGGTTGATGCCTTGCAGCAAGGCGGCCTTGTTGGTGTAGGCCTCCATGTAGTGTGGGTCTGCGGCAATGGCTTGGTCATACGCCGTCAATGCGTCTTCGGCCAAACCTAAGTCGTGCAAAGTTTTGGCTTTGGCAAAGTGGCCCAGTGGCAGGTGGGGGGAAGACGCACAGGCTTGGCTGAAAAATGCCAAAGCCCCTGCGGGGTCCATTTGCGCGGAACGCGAAACACCGAGAGAGTAAAGCGTTAAAAAGTTTTTCTCATCCAATGCCAAAGCTTGGCGCAG
>Ga0213922_1000222_pt1 | contig 33503 bp, 53 predicted proteins | sample McNCre2917MG_FD_165060 | JGI IMG/M metagenome (GOLD analysis project Ga0213922, IMG submission 165060) | Freshwater microbial communities from McNutts Creek, Athens, Georgia, United States - 29-17 MG | ecosystem: Environmental > Aquatic > Freshwater > Creek | place: USA: Georgia | collected... | reverse complement strand
ATGGCAAGGTGCAAATGCACAAGGTTATGTTCGAGATGGTTATCAAGCAAACGACATTGTTTATTCAATAATCAAACTAATTACGGACAAAGCAAAGTTGGCTCCATTCCATGTTTATAAGGAAGTGGACACTCAAGCTGCCGCTCGTTATAAAGCCTTGATGAAACAACCAGACAAAATTACAAACTGGCAAGAGGTAAAAGAATTGCACACAAAAGCGTTTGAGATTTACACTGGCGATGCAAGACTAAACGATTTATTGAAATATCCAAACGAGGAGGACACTTTTGCTGACTTAGTTGAGCAATGGTGTGCATTTAAACTAATCACTGGAAACTCTTTTATTTATGCAAAACTTATCGAGGGAGGTGCAAACCAATCAAAACCATTCGAGTTGTACGCACTACCATCTCAATACATGGCTATCATCGCAGACGTGGAAGTCTTTCCACCAGTGCGAGTGGGGTACCAATTATTCTATGGTAAGTTGTGGTCATTTGATCCAAAAGAAATATTGCACGACAAATACTTTAACCCAGCATGGAACGTAACTGGTAACCAGCTTTATGGTCAATCGCCTTTATTAGCTGCTGCAAGAACTTTGACTCGTTCAAATGAGGCTAAGACTGCTGCCGTTAGTGCGTTTGAGAATGGTGGACCAGCTGGAGTTTTATACTTTAACGATGACCGATTTGATCCTAATAGTGGGGCACAACAAGCCCAAGCACTTAAAAAGTCTGTTGGCGAAAAAAGTGGCTCATCAAATTACAATTCAATTGCCGTGTCTGGTTACAAGGTGGATTGGAAACAAATCGGATTGAGTCCAGTTGAGTTGAACATTATCGAGAGTGAGAAATGGGATATGAAATCCCTTTGTAACATTTATGGTGTACCATCTCAATTGTTAAACGATAGCGATAACAAAACATACAACAACCAATTAGAGGGAGAGAAAGCATTGACTTTGCGTTGTGCTATTCCTTTGCTTGATGGTATTGCAGAGAACTTAAACCGAAAGTTAAAGAGTGATTGGGGTTATCGTGGACAAAACATTTACATTGGATATGACATCAAAGTGTATCAAGAATTAGAGGCAAACAAGACAGAACAAGTTGATTGGTTAGATAAGGCTTGGTGGATTGCACCAGCACAAAAGATGGAAATCATGGGCATCAAGACTCCAGAATATATCCCACAAGAGGAAATGGAAAAACTTTACATCCCATCTAACTTACAAGCACAAGATCAGTTCATGCCATTAGATTTACCAACCGACCAAAACCCATAATATGCAATTTGTAGAATTTTTAAGCCATTTACTTGATGCCAAAGAGCAAACAATTGTATGGCACAATCAAACGATGAGTTATGCAGAGCATAAGGCATTGGATAAGTTTCAAGATGAATTAGCCGAGTTGTATGATGGGTTAGTTGAGAGTGTAAGTGGAATCTATGGTCGCCCAAAGGGTTATTCTGTGGGTACATTGCAAGACTACAAAAGCAGTGACCAATTGATGAAATACTACAAAGAATTGTATTTATACATCCAGACCGAAAGAAAGACTATTTATCAAGAAACTTGGGTACAAAACCAAATAGATGAGATTGCTCAATTGATTGGCAAAACACTTTACCTTTTAACTTTAAAATAATGAAACACATTGACATCGTTCTTAAGTCATTAAACGATTTAAGCAAACACTTAGAAGAAATCAAGGCAACAACTGGTATGAATAAGATGGGTGTCACTCATGCTGCCGAGTTAGTTGCTAATGGTAAAGTAAGCAAACCAAGTTCTTGGAATCCACCAAGTGCAAACGAGGAGAATGCTTACATCAAAGAAAATGGCATGGCAAAGTACGGAATGTGGTTTCTTGGTGTTGATAGCAATGTAAGTGCGGAAGATAAAGGACATTGGCATTACATTTACACAAGTGACTTTAAGACTGTTGATCGTGCTGGATTGATTGCAATCCGCCAAAGGGCTGGTCAACAAAAGCAAACCGATGTGTTTAATGCAGCAGGTAAGTTATTAGAGAAAATTGATGCATAAATGATTTGGCACGACTATCGTAAACTTTACGAGAATGCAATAAAACAATATTCCCCTAAGTTCAAAAAAGAACTACAAAACCAGGTGGATGAGTTTTGTCGTACCCAAGATTATGCCTCAATAACAGATAAAGGGCTCAAAAAGACCATTAAAAGGCTTCATGTTGCCTTAGGAACCAAAATGGCTGCCATTTCCTCAAGAGACATTAAAAAGTCCGTTAAATCGGCTGAATTGCCCCAAGAAAGCAAATCCGAGCAAACTGATATATGGGCATACACTATTTTGCAATTCTTAGACCGAAAGGGAGTTGATAATTTAGCTCAAGAATTAACGGACACAACCATAAAACAAATACAAGCATATTTATCCAAATCGTTAACGGAGGGATTGACTATGCAAGAAACGATTAAGAATCTTCAATCCGCTGGGATAACAAACTATCGTGCCGAGTTGATTGCAAGAACCGAAACGGCAAAAGCAGCTAACATTGGTTCAATGGTTGGGGCGGTTTCAACAAACTTGGTAACTGTAAAAGAATGGATTTCGGCTAAAGACTTTAGAACGAGAAGAATCCCAAGAGATATGTTTGATCATCTTGCAATGGATGGAATGCAAGTTCCTATAGATGCATTTTTCCAAGTGCCAACCAAGAAAGGATTTAACGAACCAATGTTACATCCTGGCGATGTTCATGCATCAGCTGGGAATGTTTGTAATTGCCGTTGTACCTTAGGTTATGAGGCACAAAGAGACTCAAAAGGCAAATTGATGACATACACAAACAATCCTCCAATGGGAGATGTTGGTTTAATCTTTACTTTACTTTCAAATTCAATAGGGAGAGAAATCTCTCAACTAATAGCGGAGGCAATCCTATAACAAAAAAAATATTAACTTTGGCTTATGAAAACATTTCAATCTAAAGATATACTTATCCAAAAGGGCGACACTCCATACTCTGTGATGGATGTTGACATGGCACAACGTAGAGTTAAAGCCGTATGGGCAAGATGTGGCAATGTTGACTTAGACAATGACATTATCGTTCCAGAGGCATTTACAAAGACTATCAAGGAAAGAGGACCAGCTGGGAAAAACTTAGTTTGGTCTTTGGTTGACCATTGCACCGAAATGGATGCCGTAATTGGTAAACCAGAGCAATTATACATCGAGGGCGATATGCTTATTGCAATCACTCCAATTGTTGAAACCGAGAAAGGCGAAGACATGATCAAGATGTACGATGCTGGGTTAATCAACCAACATTCAATTGGCTTTAGTACCTTACAATCAAACGTTGATAAGAAAGGAATTAGAACAATAACAGAATTGAAACTTTATGAGGGATCAGCCGTTTTATGGGCTGCAAACCCAGAGACTCCGACTTTAGATGTTAAAGGCGAGGTTAAAAAAGGACAATTAGTTGACCGATTAGAGAAACTATCAAAAGCATTTAAGTCTGGTCGTTTTACCGATGAGACATTTGCCTTGATGGAAATCGAAATAAAAAAGATACAAGCTGAATTATTAGCAATTCAAATCGTTGATGAAATCACTCAATCCGAGCAATCAATTGAGCCGAAAGTTGATGAGAAGAAAGAAGATAACGAGCAAGTATTAAAGGCAATCCAACAATTTAACAATCTATTTAAAAAGTAAACATGGAATTAGAAAACCAAATCAGCCAAATGGCTGAAAACGTTAAGGGCATCAAGACTGATGTTGCTAACGAAATTGAATCAGCAAAGACTGAAATCAAGAGTGAAATCAATGTAGTTAAGGATGAAATGCAAAAGCAAATTGATGGTGTATTAGCATCTCAAAAGAAAGCTGAAGCTAAGAAAGAATCTAAGACTATTGATCAAATGATCCTTGAGAAATTAGATGGTAAGATGGGCGAGTTCGAGATGGCATTAAAATCATCTTCTGGCTCTTATCGTATCGAATTACCAGAGGTAAAAACAATGTTATTGAGCAATAGCTTAACTGGAGATCCAGTGGCTACTTATGCTCCTAACCAAGCTATCTTCCCAAGCCAAAAAGTAAACTTTAGAGACTTAGTTCCTACTGTTCGTTCTACAACTGGCTTGTATGTGTTCTACGCTGAAAACACTGGCGAAACTAACAACATCGGTTTCCAAACAGAGGGTAACGATAAAGGAGAGAACAACTACGCATTAACTGAAACTAAAGTTGTTACAAACTACATCGCTGGTTTTACAACTTTCTCTAAGCAAATGAGTAAGTCTTTACCATTCATCAGCCAAACTTTACCAAGATTATTACAAAGAGATTTCTTCAAGAAAGAGAATGCTTTGTTCTTTGGTGTTGTTTCTGCTGCTGCAACTGGTTCAACTACAACTGCTGAAACTAACGATTTATTACAATTGATCGACTACATTGGCAACCAAAAAGCTGCTAACTACAATGCATCTTATGTATTAGTGAGTGAGCAACAAATGGGCAGATTATTGAAAGCTACTGTAACTGCTGGTTACTATGCTGGAAACGGATCTGTTGTGGTTAACCCTAATGGTGGCATCACAATCTGGGGTGTTCCAGTTGTGTCTGCATCTTGGGTAACTGACAACAAAGCGTTAGTAATCGACAACGACTACATCGAGAGAGTAGAAACTGAATCTTTAGCAATCGAGTTCTCTTACGAGAATGGAACAAACTTCCAAAAGAACTTGATCACTGCGAGAATTGAGTGTATGGAAGAAATCAACTTAATGTTGGCTAACTCTGCTATCTACGCTACAATGTCATAATTGATGATTTAGTGAATATCCCCCAAAGGGTGTGGCTTAACCGCTGCACCCTTTTTGTTTTATAAAAAAAGAGTAAATTTGTAAAAACATAAGAAATGTATAGTTATCAAATAGATTATGTCATCCAAAACAACACTCCAACGGAGGAATGTATCACTGTTGCAGAGGCAAAGCAATATTGCCGTGTGACTAATAATGTTGAGGATGATTTGTTTGTTGATTTGATTATTCAAGCAAGACAAATCGTTGAGAAAATCACAAATATTAAGTTGGTTCCTTGCCAGGTGGATGTTTGGTTCAATAATGCTGGAGGTAATTTCCAATTGCCATTTGGACCAGTTACATACATATTGGGAATGTGGGATCAGCAAAACAATCAAATTCCATCGACTACATATAGAATAATTGGGGCACAATACCCAACTGTTCGTTATCCTTTATACGGAGAAATTAAAATGTCTTACATGGCTGGTTTTGACTGCGTTCCTACCGATTTAAAGGTGGCAATGTTAGATCAAATCAACTATGACTACGAGAATCGTGGAATGGATGTAAACGACATGGGAATATGTGAAAAGACAATGAGAGCATGTCAAAGATGGACAAGAACAAGCCCAATTTTATAAAATGAGAATAGGTTTACACAAAGACAATTATGTTGATGCCAACTCTATGAATAGATTGGTTGATGTTTATGCCCCTACAAGGGTTGCAGATGGGCAAGGTGGTTACACAACTACTTTTGCCTTACAACAGACTGTTTGGGGAGATTATCGACCACAAGAGCAAAACAGAGCCCTTTTAGAGAGTGAGTTAAGTTTTACTCGTATGGCTAAGATGTTTATAAGATGGGATTTAGAAATAAACGACAATTACCAACTTGAGGTTGAGGGGCAACGTTACACAATCCATTCAATTAAGGACGTGGACAATGCTCATCGATTTTGGGAAATCATAATGTATGCCTAAAGGATTTTCTTTTAATCTTACTGGACTTGATGCCTTTGATCGAAAATTAAAGGATTTAAAAAGTGATGTTTACAAGAACACAGTTGCCGAATTGAGTGCATCAACAATGAGAATTGAGAAAGCCGCAAAAAGAGAAGCCCCAGTTAATTTGGGTACTTTGAGACAAAGCATTCATGCCGTATCTTATGCCCCTTTAACTCATGCCGTTGTATCTTACGCTTCATACGCACCATACGTTGAGTTTGGAACTGGTGGCAAGGTAAGTGTGCCTCCAGGTTATGATGATTTTGCAATACAATTTAAAGGATTGCCAGGTGGTTCTTATTATGACTTTTTAATGGCAATTGCCGAGTGGGTAAGAAGAAAGGGAATAAAACCTAATAATGCTACATACAATACAAAAACAAGGAGGAGGACTGGTTCAAAATCACAAAAGTTTGATCAAGATGTAAGAATGGCTCAAGCCATAGCTTTCTCAATACTTAAAAAGGGAATAAGACCTCAACCATTTATGATACCAGCTTACGAAGCAGAAAAGCCAGTATTGATTGACCGATTAAAAAAGATATTAAATGCTAAATCCTAACATTGAAATAAAAAAATGGTTTTTTACTCACTTAGTTAGTGCTACTGGATTGAGTGTGTATGATGGTTTTGCACCAGATAACGCTGGTTCGGAATATATCATTTTAGATGGTCGAACATCATCTCAAGAACAAGGTAAAACGAGTTTTGTAAACTCAAATACCATCATCGTTGACATTGTTACAAAAAATGCTAACTTTGGGTATAAACGATCCGAAGAAATAAGCAATTTGGTGTTAACGGCAATAAACTCCGATACTCAAATAACATTACCAACTGGGTGGCAATCCACAAGTTTGTTTGTTCAAGGTATTAGAAACATCGATGGCTTAAACCCTTTAGACAACGTTTTTAGGACATTAATAACATATAATTTAACAATTACTCAAATATAAAAATTAAATAAAATGGCAGAAACTTTTGTAAGCGGTAGAGACTATCTACTTTTCGCAGACTTAGCTGGTGGTACATCTTTTAAACCAGTAGCTTGTTTGACATCAAACTCTTTTACATCAACTGTAAACACAATTGATGCAACATCTAAGTGTGGAGACTTATTCCAACCAGGTCCAGCATTCAATCAATCATTCAAATGTGAGGGATTTGCAATTGATGAGACTGGAACTCCATCAAAAGATAGTTACCAACAATTATATGCTGCACACGCTGCTGGTACTGTTTTTACAATTAAAATGGGTAAAGCAAGTCCAGTTGCTGGAGATGTTTACTATGGTGGAACAGCAACAAGTGATGTGTTTATAAGCAATTTTGATGTAAACGCAGATGATAAAGATGATGTTAAATTTTCTGCAACATTTGTAGTTAGCGTACCTCCTATTGCACAAACAGAACAATCTTAATAAAATAAAACGATTATGTTTAAATTAGTATTGAAGGATCGAACCCTTGATCTAAAATGGGGTACTTGGGCGATGAAACGCTTTTGTGAATTAGAGGGCAAGAATTTAATGGAAATGATAAATGTATTATCATCTGGAGAATTTGACCTTAAAACAATTGTGAGCATCATTCAAGCTGCTGCCGAATGTGGCTGCAAAACAACAAAACAACCAATTGACTTTGGAGAGTTTGAGGTTTGCGAATGGATTGATGAGGCTGGTGGTTTATCTGCAAAAGATACTCAAATCATTGCTTTTATTAATTATATGCAAAAGGCAATGACTCCAGACCTAAAACAAGAGGTTAGCGAGGAAAAAAAAAGTTAGGTTTTTATAGTTGGGATTCAATAATAGTTCTCGCTTTGGAGGTTGGCTTAACGATAGATGAGTTTTGGCAACTTACATGGCGAGAATTTTTGTTGTATAGAATAGCATTCGAGAATAGGCAAGTTAAAGAATGGGAAAGAACAAGATTAATTTCGTATATGCTTTACCGAGCAAATACAACTGATTCAAACCCAAAATCGCTTAAATCGTTTATGCCATTACCAACAGATGCGGTTGAGGATGACACTCCAAAACTAACTCAAGAACAATTGGCTGAAACATTGAAAATGTACGGAGTAAATTAAAAAAATGGCACAAGAAACTTTAAAGCTGGTTATAACTGCCGATACCCAAGAGGCAATCAACGACATTCAACAATTTGCAAATAAAATGCAAGGTGTTAGGACTAAGTTGGGTGAAATGGCAACTCAAACGGCTCAAACAACTCAAGTTTTATCTAACTTTTCAAGAGTTGCACAAGATGCTCCTTATGGTATTTTAGGTATTGCAAACAACATCAACCCTTTAGTAGAGTCATTTCAACGATTAAAAGAAACAACTGGATCAACAACTGGTGCAATTCAAGGTATGATTGCTGGTTTAACTGGTCCAGCTGGTATTGGTCTTGCCGTTGGTGTTGTTACATCTTTGCTTGTTTCATTTGGTAAAGATATTGCCAACTTTTTTAAAGGAGCAGTAAATCAAGTTGATGAACTTAAAAAGTCATTAGCAGAAATAAACAAAGAATTATTTAAAATAGCTGGTTCTGCTCAAGCTAATTTATCAACTGGTAAAGTTTTAGCTGGTATTATTGGGGATGATAAACAGACAATGGATAGAAGAAAAAATGCATTGGCTGAATTAAAAATACTCTATAAAGATAGTGAACAAATAAAGAATTTAGAGGTTACAAGTAATAAGGAATATCTTAATACTATTATCAATCAAGCTGCAATGCAGCAATTTGCTATAAAGAGTCAAGAGAATAATCAACAAAAATTGACTGCTTTATATGATCAAAGAAAACAAGATGAGGCAAAACAAAAAACAGAATTATCAAATATAAAAGGATCAATTTACACTGCTACTGGACCAGGAGGACAAGTTTCGGAAATTACTGTTGAACAACAAATTGCATCTGTTAATAAAAAATATGATAAGATTTTTGCTGCACAAGATATATTAATCAAAAAGGCAGAAACAAAAAATGCTGAAATGGTTAATGCTATTGTCAATTTTGGAAGACCAGCTAAGGCACAAAAAATTGATAATTCTGGTATGCAAGAACTTGAAAGAGAAATAAAGATGTTGGTTAGAGAATATAATTCTTTGCCACATCCTAAGCATCAAGAATTAGCAATTGAAAGAGAGTCTTTATTTAATAAACAAGAGGCTTCTGTATTAAAAAAGAAAGCAACAACAGAGGGGATGGCTTGGGCTCAACAAGATATGTACGACTTGACTAAGGCTCAAAATGCAGAACAAGAAAAATTCAATAATAACTTAAATTTAACAAAAGATATAGTTGGGAATTTAGCACCAGCATTTGAGAGTGTATTTAGTGCAATGATTATGGGAGAGGATGTTGGCAAGGCTTTAGAGGCTTCATTTAAACAAATAGTTATTCAATTAATATCAATGGTTACTCAAGCCTTATTATTTAAAGCTATTTTAACTGCCATTACTGGAGGAACTGGGGCATTTGGGGAGACTGCTGCTGGTGCCGTTGGATTTGGAGGTGGATTTGGTGGATTTATGGGAGAGTTTTTATTAAGAGGCTCGGATTTAGTATTGGCAACACAAAGAGCAAACACAAATTTAAGTTATAGAAGATAATGGCATATTACAATAAATACAAGTTGACATTTGCTACTAAAACAAGCAAAACTGCTTATTTATATTTGCAAGAGGATTTGTCATCAGCACCAACTGTGATTGAATATTTGGGAGTTAATTTGTCTTTACAATACTTGCCAAAATCGGATGATCCATTTGAGCCAATCTTTGCAAGTCAATTGAATGTTACAATGGATGTGACCGATGATTTGGCTAATATGCCCAATTTCGTGACACTTAATGACCGAAAGTATTTTGCTAAATTATATTTAAACGGAGACCTTGAATGGACTGGTTTTGTTTTATCGGATAATGTTCAAGTGACATTCTCAACTGGTAGAAAACAAATCTATTTTAACTGCGTTGATGCATTGGGTATGTTAAAAGACATCCCTTTGCCAATACCAAACACAGTTAATACAAATACATACAAAAGCGTACTTTATTACTTATATACGGCTTTAAATACCCTTAATTTACCAACAACTCCAAACATTGTCACGGCTTGTTCTTATTACGCTTCGACAATGAGTAATCGTACAACTGGTTCACAATATGAGCCATTTTCTCAAACTTATTTGCCTTATAGGACATTTGAGAACCAAGATTACTCTTACATGAATTGTTTGGACATTGTGACTAATTTGGTAAAATCATTCGGATGCCGAATATTTATGGCACAAGGCAAATGGTGGATTGTAGCGGTTAATGAATTTGCAAATGAGAACGTTTATTACACGGAATACACATACAATGGAACCTTAGTTACAAGTGGTCAATTTAATAGATTTAGTCTTATTCAAGGTTATACTGGGAATACAAGCAATGTGTTTTTTGTTGACAATAGTCAATTTAAAATTTTGTTAAAAGGATTCAATCAAATCAAGTTTACCAAACAAGCAGAAACGGCTTTTAATTACTTATCAAATGGTAATTTAAGACCTTTGCAAAGTGGTTCGACTACAAGTCCAGAAAATTGGACTGCATCTTACACTGGTTCTGGATATGTGACTTATGTAAACAACGTTGATGAAGACTCGGCAAGAATAACTTTATACAAAGGAATAGGCAATACGGCATCTTTGGAGGTTAAATTGGCTGCGGCTGGTCAACCAGCTTCTGGTCCTTATGTTGGATCAGGCGAATTGATGACATTTAGTTGGATTTACCAAGCCCAAGATTTTAGTGGCAAAAGAGGAACTATTTATGTTTCAATCGTTGGCTCATCATCAACTTATTATTGGGATGGAACAACATGGGTAAATGGCACAATTAGTTCTTTTGATGTTCCTCAATATAATAACGAGGGTGCTAAAACTGGAGGTGTTAATACATATAGTTTTACAACTGCTTTGGCTCCCATAGCTGGTCAAGTATTTTTCAAGATAAGCATGGAGGCTGGTTCTGGTACTGGTATAACTGTTAGCAATTTAAAAATGACAATTACACCAGTTACTGACTATGTAGAATATCTTTCTTATTTGAATACAACTAAACAATATGTTAAGGAAATTGAGATTCCTTATGGGTATGCGGTTAGTGGGGGAAGCTATGCAACAGAGAAAGGAGCATTCCTTTTAAGTAACGGAATTGTGACATCGGCATGGTATCAACAAGGTAAAACGGCAACTTATACAAGTATAGTTGGTTTATTAATGCAACAATACATGAACATATTTGCTAAAAATATCATAAACTTGGATTGTTCATTAACAAGTTTTGACACTGCTAATGGCATAATGAATGCAACTAAAATGCTAAAAGCAACCGATACTGATCCAAGTCAAATAAATGTATCAAGTAACTCGTATATGCTTGGAAATTCAACAATTGATTATGTTGTTGATACAACTAAAGCAACTCTTTTACAAGTGTCAAATACGGACATTACTTGTACTAATTCAACTAATGTGATAATAAATAATAACTTCGACTAATGGCAGACAAAGTTCAAGGCAAAAATATAATACTTTATAAGTCGGTTGGTGCAACCAATACGGCTTTTGCGTGTTCAACCAATTGCACATTTGATGTTCAAGTAAGCCAAAAAGATGTGACAAGTCAATCATCTGCGTGGTTTAACGAATACAAAATAGATGTGGCTTCATGGAGTGTAACTTGTGATGGAATTGTAACTTTAGGTGGTTACTCTTACGCTGATATGTTAGCAACCCAATTGGCAAGAAATACAATAAACATAAAGTTTAGCATTGATAATGGGGCAGATGGATTTGTCATTCTTGGAGGAACGGCAATAATTACTTCAATATCATTAACCGCACCTTATAAAGACATTTCAACTTATTCGGTTACTTTGCAAGGGGTTGGGGCTTACACAATAACTTAGTAACTTTGACTTATGGCAGTTAAGGTAAATGGTAGTAATGTAATCTTGTATAAAATAGACACAAGTACAATTCCAGCAACGGAGACTCCATTTGCGTGTTCTACAAATTGCACATTTACGACACAAACAGAATTAATTGAGGTCGCATCTTCAACGGATGCGTGGTTTAATTTACCTAAGGATAACCTTTCAAGTTGGTCAATGAGTTGTGATGGGATTGTTACTCTTGATGGTTTTTCTTACGATGAGATTGCTTTAGCACAAAAGAATAGGACTTTATTTTTAACACGATTCCAAATAAATAACGGAGTCGATGGTTATCGTTATATAAGTGGATATTGTTTTATAGGTGGATTTTCTATTACTGGGAACTATAAGGAAATTGGAACGTATAGCGTTAATTTGACTGGTACTGGTAAATATTACACGGAGGCAACTCCAACTACTACGACAAGTACCACGAGCACATCAACGAGCACAACCACATCAACCACGACAAGTACAACCACCTCAACAACCACAAGTACGACAACGACTACCACGACTACAACCACCACAAGTACGACCACAACAACAACTCAACCACCAGTTTGGTACAAGTTGTACAATTGTGCTACTGCTGCAATTGAATATTCAAGGTCTTATCCAAATGGTAGTTTTGCATTAAATGATCGAGTGACTGCGATTGGTCAAACTTATCGTATTGATCAAGTTTTATTCTCCGATCCAGGTGGTTTGGCTTTAACAATTACTGCAACTGGTTTGACTGGTTGTCCTACAACAACGACAACCACAACAACTACAACGGCAGCTCCATTGGTTAACTTTGATATTTCTTATGCTTGTAGTGGTGGATTGTCAAATATCACAGTAAACAATTTCCAAAATGGTTCTGGTGCTTACCAAGTTTCAACTCAAGTTTATGCAAGTGCATCCGCTGCTTATGCTGGTACATTTAGCGATGAGACTGGTGGTTCAAGGACATTTTACGGATGGAGTGCAACTGCAACGGCATATGTGGCGGTTAGAGACAAGAATAATACTATAAACGTATTGGCTAAATCTGTGACTCCAAATTGTACGACTACGACAACGACATCAACAACAACTTTGCCACAAGTATGGTATTTGCTTTATAATTGTGCTACTGGTGCCAATTCAACATCGACTAACTACATTAGTGGATCATTTGCTTTGAATGACCGAGTTACATCAACTGGTCAAACATTTAGAATTGACCAAATTTATTATAGTGATCCAGGTGGTGTTCATCTTTCAATTACGGCAACTGGGTTAAGCGGATGTCCAGCGACTACGACTACTACTACGACCACGACTACATTGGCTGCGGTTAATTTTAACATTTCGTATGCTTGTGGTGGTGGAACGGCTTCAATCACTGTGAATGCGTTTACTGGCGGTTCTGGTTTATATCAAGTAAGTACGCAAACTTATTCCTCTCCGAGTGGGGCTTATAGTGGTGCGTTTACGGATGAGACAAGTGGATCAAGAACATTCTTTAACCAAGATGATACTGCTCATTATGTTGCCGTTAGGGATAAAAACAATCCAACGAATGTTTTGGCTAAAGGTATCACTCCAGCTTGTGCGACAACGACTACAACAACTACGACAACAACATCGACAACAACTGCTTATCCAGGTGTTTGTGAGTCTTATACGGCTGATAACAATAACGGATTTGGTTTAACGGCTCAAGTTGATTATACAGATTGTTTTGGAAACCCACAAAGTGTGTATATTGCAGATGGTGGAACGAGTACATTTTGTGCTATTCAAGGAACTGTGGTGGATGTTGATAGCTTATGTACTATTACCGACAATGGTTTATGTCCTTAAAATAAAAACGTATGAAGATGAGATTTATTTGTGCCCAACCAGCCACATTGTTTTATGCATGGCAAGTTGAGGTAATGTTGCAAAACTTTATGAGTGTTGGGATAAACCCAAACAATATTGACATTGTTTGTCATATTGAAGACACTGTTCCCTTTGAGTGGTCAAGACTTGCCAATCATTATGCTGCGAGGTTCTTTTTTTACTTTGATCAACGAGAAACCAAACATTATGTTTCATCCATTAGACCAAACATCTTAAAACAACATTTTGCGAATAACCCAGACTTAAAGGATGATGCCATATTTTACCATGATTGTGACATTGTATTTACTAAGCCATTAGAATGGTACAAGTTTACTTTTGACCAAAATTGGTATGGATCGGACACAAGATTTTATATTAGTCACGATTACATTATAAGCAAAGGCGAGGATGTATTGGACAAGATGTGCGAGATAGTGGATATTGACAAACAAATCATCAAGGATAACGAGTTAAATTGTATCGGTGCTCAATATATCATGAAAGGGATTGACTCTCAATTTTGGGCAGATGTGGAAAGGGATTCCGAGAGATTATTTAAGGAAATTACCGACCTTAACAACGAAAAGATTGCTTTGGATAGACATACAATGCCACCTGGAGAGGCGAGACAACCTTATCATCCTTTGCAAATTTGGTGTGCGGATATGTGGGCGGTGCTATGGAATGGGTGGAAACGAGGACACAAAACCATTTGCCACGATGATTTAAAATTCTCTTGGGCAACAAGCAATCAAAAGACTTGGGATGAATGCTACATTTACCATAATGCTGGGGCTGTCAATAGTGAAAGCGGAATATTTTACAAAGGCGATTACAATACCAAAGTGCCTTATGGAGTTCAGTTAAAACTAAATGAGGACTCTGCATCCTACAATTACTACAAACTAATTCAAGAAACTGCTAAAACCTCTGTATTATGCGTGTAATTTGTGGGTTTTACGGAGGCAAAGAATGTACCGATAAATTAATAGTCAAGGATGATAAATTAGTTATAAGGGCAAACAACGACATTGTGGGCGATCCACAAGTGGGGCAAGTCAAATGGCTTTCTATTGATTGGGAACACAACGGAGAGTTACACTCAAGCCGATTTAGGGAGGGAGATTTGGTTACCCTACCAACCACCAAAAACAAACGATTGGGCATTTTCTATTCTAACAATAACAATAAAAGGATTTGGGATGCCATTTATAAGTCATTAGATAGCATAAAAATCGCCTCAAATGGCAAAGCCGACATAATCACTTGCCTTTGGGAAGAAATGCCCTTAAATCCGTTTTATTGCATTCCAAGTTGGTATCGGTCTCAAAGCCACCTTAATCAATTACTTCAAATTATGCAATGTCTTTACATGGCAAAGGATATGGGGCAATATGAATATGTTAGTTTCTTGGAGCACGATGTTTTGTACCCAGAGGGGTATTTTGATTTCCCAGACTTTGAAAGGGGGCAAGTTTTGACAAATATGAATTATGGAGGAATTAATAAAGATGGATGGCAAAAGAAAACCCAAAACGATGAGCCGTTTCATCAAATGACAATGAGGTTTGAAGATGCCATTGAGCATTGTGAAAGGATTTTACCAAACGCACTCAAAACAAATAGCGGAAATATTGAGACCGATTATTTAACGAGGATTCAATGGCTATGTAAAAATGAGGCAATTCACATAAATCACGGAGTGCATTTTACAAGTCATAATTCAATTTACAATCGACTAATAACATACAAAGTGCATCCATATTGGGGCGAACATTCTAATTTTATTGAATTGTTTAAAATTGAGTAATTTTGGGGAAATACCAAGATTATGGCTTGTAATAATAGTGCTGATTTAAGACCAGCAAACTACAACATTCAAATTTGGAAAGAAGATAACTGGGCTCAAACCTTTGCTCTATTTGCAAACACTGTTCCAATCGATTTGACTGGGGCTTATTGTGAAATCCAAATTCGACCAAGTATAAATTCAACAACTGTTTCTGCAACATTAGATAGTGATGGTAATGGTATAACAATTGGAGGAGTTGACAACAACTTAATTTCCGTTGATTATCCAATCACAATCGATGCTGGTGGTTATGTTTACGACATGACTGTGGTTTTTCCAGGAGACTTTACTAAGACTTATATTTGGGGCAATTTCGTAGTTTATCAAGATATAACACAAATTTCATGAGTACAGAGATAACAATACAACAAGATCAAATCGACATAAACGTTGACACTACAACCATTGTGATTGAGTCGCCTCAAGGCGGTTATCCTTTGCCAAGTTCGGTTTATTCGGTGTTTGGTCGTGTGGGCAATGTAATTGCACAAGATGGAGACTATAATTTGACTCAATTGGGGGATGTGACAATCTCAAATCCTTTGACTGGTCAAGCCTTAGTTTATAACGGAACGGCATGGGTAAATAATACCGAGACTTACACTGGTACAGTTACCTCCGTAAATATGAGTGTGCCAACTGGTTTAACGATTAGTGGCAATCCAATTACAACGGCTGGAACTTTAGCTTTAGGATTGGCAAGTGGATATTCTATTCCAACGACTGCATCTCAATCAACTTGGGATACGGCATATTCTCGTAGTTTGACATCGGCTGCCGTAACTGGAACCACAACAAAGACTTTGACTTTAAACGAGCAAGGCGGTGGAACTATAACGGCTACATGGAGTGATTACGACACGGCTCCAGTAACATCGGTTTTTGGTCGTACTGGGGCGGTTGTGGCAGAGAGTGGCGATTATACTACGTTATTAGTACCAGAAAATACAAACTTATATTTTACCAACCAACGTGCGAGATATGCTATAAGTGGCGACTCAAACTCTGGTGTGGTTTATTCAAATACAACTGGAATTATTGCTTTAGATGATATTCCAAACACAAGCCTTTTGCACGATTCAATTACCATTAATGGTTACTTGACTGCATTGGGTGGAACTGTTACTTTAACAACAACGGATGTTGCAGAGGGAACAAACCTTTATTACACTCAAGCAAGATTCAATTCGGCTTTTGCTGCTAAGACAACAACTGATCTAACGGAGGGTACTAACTTATATTTTACAACTGCAAGGGCTCAAGCTGCTATCACTGGCACAAGTCCAATTTCGGTTACAAGTGGTGTGGTTTCAATTAGCCAAGCAAATACAACAACAAATGGTTATTTGTCATCAACTGATTGGAACACTTTTAATGCCAAGCAAAATGCTTTAACATTAACCACAACTGGTAACAATGGATCAGCAACTTTAGTTGGTGCAACTTTAAACGTTCCAACTTACACATTGGCTGGTCTTGGGGGTATTAGTTTAACTGGTTTGAGTGCTACGAGTCCATTGTTGTACGATAATACAACTGGAGCATTTAGCATTCAAGTTGCAAACGGATCACAAAACGGATATTTGTCAAGTACAGATTGGACAACCTTTAATGGCAAACAAGCTGCTTTAAGTGGCACTGGATTTGTTAAAATAAGTGGAACGACCATTTCTTACGACAACTCAACATATTTAACAACAATTGAGGGAATTACTGCTGGTGGCGAATTAAGTGGAACTTATGCATCTCCATCATTAGTGAATAGTGCAGTAACTGGAAAGGTTTTGACTGGTGTAAATATCACTGGTGGAACCATCCAAGCGACTGACTCAATCTTAACTGGTTTTGGTAAATTACAAAACCAAATCAACGGTTTGATTGGTGGATCAATATACAAGGGAACTTGGAATGCATCAACTAACACTCCGACATTAACATCAAGCGTTGGAACGGCTGGTTGGTATTACATAGTAAATGTTGCTGGTTCTACAAACCTAAACGGAATTACCGATTGGAATGTAGGCGACTGGGCGATATTTAACGGAGGTGTATGGCAAAAAGTGGACAACACGGATGCCGTTGTTTCTGTGAACGGATTTACTGGTGCAGTTTCTTTGACTACATCAAACATAAGCGAGGGAACAAATCTTTATTATACCGATGCGAGAGCAAGAGGTGCGTTGAGTGCTGGAACTGGAATTAGTTATAATTCAACAACTGGTGTGATTACAAATAGTGCTCCAGATCAAGTTGTTTCTTTAACTGGTGCTGGAACTACATCAATAAGTGGAACATATCCAAACTTTACTATAACAAGTAATGATCAGTATGTAGGCACTGTGACATCGGTTGGAATTACATCAACGGCTGCTGCATTAACAATATCAAACACTCCAATCACATCAAGTGGAAACATTGGTTTAAACTTTGCTGGAACATCTGGTCAATATGTGGCTGGAGATGGATCATTAGCAACTTTGCCAAGTTTGACTGGGTATGTACCTTATACTGGTGCAACACAAACTGTTGATTTGGGTGCGTGGGATTTGAATGCAAGAGGAATAAAAGTAAACGGAACTGGCGGTCTTGGTCATGTGGACATGAAGCATCAAAGTGGAACTCCAACTGGTAGTGCGAGTTCATCAACAATGTATGCAGATGTAAACGGAGACATTGCATGGTTAAATGACCATAGTTATACAATGACTTTGATTGCAAGTGCTAATACTGCAAATCGTAATTACACATTCCCTAATGCAAGTGGAACCATTGCTTTAACAAGTGATATTAGTTATCCAGTTACAAGTGTATTTGGTAGAACTGGTGCAGTAACGGCTCAAAGCGGAGATTACACAACAACTCAAGTAACAGAGGGTACAAATTTATATTATACAGATGCTCGAGCTCGTGGGGCTATTAGTTTAACGACTACTGGAAACAACGGAGCATCAACATACAATAGCACAACTGGTGTTTTAAATGTGCCTACTTATACTTTAGCTGGTTTAGGTGGTATCAACTTAACATCTTTAAGTGCTACAAGTCCTTTAGCTTATAACAACACAACTGGTGTTTTCTCAATTCAACAAGCAAACGGCTCACAAGCTGGTTACTTATCAAGTGCTGATTGGACAACATTTAACTCTAAGCAAGCAACAATTACTTTAACTACAACTGGTACAAGCGGTGCTGCGACATTTAGTGCTGGAACTTTAAATATCCCACAATATCAAGCGGCATTAACAAACCCAGTAACTGGAACTGGTACAACAAATTCAATTCCTAAATTTACTGGGACAAGTACAATAGGTAGTAGTATATTAAATGATAATGGAAGTACCGCTATTGGAGTTGGTGTATCAACTTCGGCATGGGGGTCTCCATTTATTGTTTCTCAATATCCTTATGGTTCATATTCTGGTGGAACGAGTAATGGTTCTTGGGTTGGCGGTAATAATAATTATTATGATGGTAGTAATTATAAATATGCATTAGCAGATTATGCTACAATGTTAGTTCAAGGTGGTGGAGATTTTTATTTTAGAACTGCAACAAGTGGGACTGCAAATGCAAATATTACTTGGTTAGAAAGATTAAGAATAACTAATTCTGGAAATGTAGGAATTGGTATTTCTAATCCTATTGACAAATTTGTAGTAAACTATGGAACTAATAAAAATACATATTTGCGTTTAGGTAACCAAAGTGTATCTTCTGTTGGTTTTATAAACGATGCTGGTACTTCTTATGTAGATGGAGAAATTGATGGAGCAAATATTTTATTTGCTGGTATTAATAGTGCAGTTAGAATGAAAATTGACACTAATGGTAAAATTACAACTCCATATCAACCAGGATTTTATGCTTATGGTGTGTCAGGTTCTACTTATGCATCTGGTAGTTATTGGATATTCCCAACAACACAATTCAACAGAGGTAGTCACTATAATACATCAAACGGAATATTTACTGCTCCAGTAGCTGGTGTTTATTTCTTTGCTTTTGGTAATTTAATGGGAACAGAGGCAACAGTTTATAGATGGTATTTATATATTAATAATTCATCTGGTGGTGCTGGTCCAGAGTTTCAATTAAGAATGGATAAAACTGGGCAATCTGGTGCTCCTTATGGATGGGATTTAGCAAAAACAGTTTTAGTAAATTTAGCAGCTGGAGATACAGTTAGGATAATGTCTCAGTCTGATAATGGGTCAAATTTATTCCCAGGAAATAATAGTGCTACTGAAGCATATCCATTCTTTATGGGATATTTAGTTGGTTAAAAATTAATAAAAATATGGAATACAAAATTACATTGACAGAAACAGAAAAATTAGCATTAGAATATGTAGCATATGATGCTTTTGATTGGATTGAACATGCTGCAAAAGAAAGGGCAAGAATTGCAATAGAAGATATTGTTAAATTAGCAATTGAAAAGTTTTTAGAATTAGGAATAAATATCCCAAATTCTAAAGAAGAAATTGTTATATCAGCTTATAATTATGGTTGGATTCAAAAGGCAAAGGATAAAACACCAACATTAGAGAATAAATTATAAATTTGTAAAAAATAAAACGTATGATCACATTAACACAACAAGACTTACAACAATTAGAGGCAATTTTAGTTGATGCTCCTTATAAGGTTGCACAACCAGTATTGGCTATTTTAACCAAAGCAATTCAATCTCAACAACAAGCACAATCAGTACAAGAGCAACCAGTTGAGGGATAATGAAAAATCTGTTCATAGCAGTTTTACTTGTGATTATGGGGTGGCTGATTTTCAGTCGCCCTATATCCAGTATTGAGACTCGTACCGAGATTGACACAATCTATAATTACGATACCCTAAAAGTCTATAAAAAGGGCAAAGACATTCCCTACAAAATATTAGACACTACCTACCTAATAGATGAGATTCACGACACTCAATTCATAGTTAAGGACTATTCGCAAATAAAGGCTTATTCCGACACTATTTACAAGGACTCAAGCCGTTTTGTTATCAACGACACAATCGGTCAAAATAAGATACTTTCAAGGGGATTTGAGGCACTATTACACGAAAAAACCATCATTAAAAATAATTATATCTTTGAGAATAGAAACAACCTTTATTTAGGGGTTATCGGAGGCAAAGACAAAATCGGCTTAGGGGCTATTTATAGCACTAAAAAGGGGATGTTTATGTTGTCTTATGACAAACAAATAAATGTTGGCTATTTTAAAAAGATATATTGATGGCAACAAGCAAAAAAATCGGAGTAAATCCTCTCCCAATTTCGTTCAAGGATTTCGCAAAAAACCCAATTGTAGGCACATTATTCGTTGTCTTGATTGGGATTTCTTATTTATACATAGACATAAAAGGTACATTTCAAGGTCAAATCCAAAGCCAGGAGTTTAGGATCAGTAACCTTGAGCATAAAGATTCTATAAAAACACAAGCATTAATTGAGTGTAAAACGGCTTTAAGTGCTACAAATACCAAGTTGGAGACTTTGGATGCAATGGGAGCCATTAAAAAATCTGTAAACTAATGAAAGCGTTTATATTAACTTTTTTATTCTCTGGATTGTTGTTCATAGGTAATAAAGTAGCAAAAGCACCAGAGGTATCTAATGATGACAAAGAGTTTGAGCAGTTAATGAGTGATTTCAATAAAACGATGGAGCATAACAAGATTATGCAATCCAAAGCTGACTCAACAAAAGATCAAATTATAATTGAGACAACTAAGGAAATTAGTAAACTTTCAACCGAAAATAAACAATTAAAATCCGAGTTAAATGAGGTCAAAGCGATTCTTGATAGTGTTATCGTTGATACTGGTCGTGCATTCGAGTTACTGCCAATATCCCATAAGTAAGATAATAGGTCAAGACACAGTCGTAATAATGACCATCAAACAAGGCGAAGAAATAAACAACCTTTATAGGAACTACAACAAACAAATAGTCTTATTAAAGGACACATTAAAAACTAAAAAACACGATTATGATAGCTTATATAAAACAATTACTGCTAAAACAGATTCATTCTATAATTGGAAATACAAATATTCAATCAACAAAACCCTCTACGAAGCGAGGGAGACCGACCAAGAAAAAATCAACAAAATCCACGCATTAAGCAAGATATTGTTGATGTTCATTATTATTTTACAATTCTCACAATTACATTAATATGATTAAGAATTTTATTTGGCATTTATTTAGCGACAAAAGTCCTTTGAACGCTGCAATCGCAATCGGTGTGGGTGCATTTCTTATGATGACAATCTTTGCTTTAGCCGACATTGGAACTGGTTTAGTTCAAAAGGATTTAGTTGTTAGCGATACAATTTACCATTCATTTGTGGCGATTGTATTTGCTGCATTCTTTAAATCAACTTACGAAAACGTTAAAGGCAACAAGAACTTAAACAATGAATAAAAGAGAAAAACAAGCATTTTTAGTGGGTGCAATCGTTTGGGTTGTATCTTTAACTTATTTTAGTATTAAATTATTAGAACGATGAAATTAAGTGAGCATTTAGACTTATCGGAGGTAATTCGTAGCGAGTCAGCAAAAAGAAACGGCATTTCAAATATGCCAACTCCATTGCACATTGAGAACTTTAAATTATTAGCCGAGAAAGTGTTTGAACCAATAAGAAACAATTTCCGTTGCCCAATTCACATTAGTTCTGGTTATAGATCAGCCGAGTTGAATAAATGCATTGGCGGATCTGCAACAAGTCAACATTGTAGCGGAGAGGCAATTGATATTGATATGGATGGCACTCCAAACGGAGTTACAAACAAAATGGTTTTTGACTTTATTAAAGACAACTTGGAGTTTGATCAGTTAATTTGGGAATTTGGAACAAGAGAAAACCCAGATTGGGTTCATGTTTCTTATGAGTCAACTGGCAAACAAAGAAAGCAAATGTTAAGGGCGGTTAAGTCTAATGGTAAAACAACATACGAGCCGTACACATGATAAGCAAAAAAGCCATTGATTTGATTGTTCAATTTGAGGTTGGTGGCAAAAGTTACTATGACAAGGTTTTGCATCGACCTAACTTTCCAGGTTATGGAGGCATTAAGATTGGCATCGGTTACAATTTGGCTTATACTTATCAAAAACAGATCATAAACGATTGGAGTGGAAATATTAACCCAAACTACTTTCCAGCGTTGTTTAGGGTGTTAGGGTTAAAGGGAATACCAGCCAAACAAATGCTCATTGGCGATTTGTTAAAGGTTACCATCCCTTACTTGAATGCTTATGATGTGTTGGTAAAAAGGACAATTCCTCGCTATTATTTGATGGCATTGGAAATATACCCAGAATTAAGCCTTTTAAACGAAGATACAAAGGGTGCAATCGTTTCGATGATAATGTGTCGAGGAATTAAATTAGAGGGCGAAAATAGGGCTGAAATGAGGGAATTAGTGGATTTAATTGCCGACCAGGACTACGAGGGGATTGCAGATGCGGTGGAAAGGTCTAAAAGGCTAAATGAGGCAAGGGGATTTGATGATTTGGTAAGGAGGCGAGAGGCAGAGGCAGACTTGATTTTTAATTCGATATAAGGACTTCATACGTTTAAACCAAACGTTCCCCGCTTAGTTTCTACTATGGCGGGTTTTTTTTGCCCATTACTTAGACTTTAACTTTTAATTAACATAAAATACTTATGTAATTTTTTGCAAGTATTGTAATTGTGCTATATATTTGTTCTCACATTGCGTTTAGGTCGGTATCGCCAATGGAACAACCGACATACTTTAACCTTAAATAAAACGTATGAAAGAATTAATCGCCCAAATGAAAGAGGCAATGAAAATGACCTATTGCCTAAGAACTGGCTGGGATTTTAACAATCTAAGCACAACCCAAAAAATGATCCTAAACATTTACACAAACCTATTATTTGAATATAATGGGGATGAGGTAAAGGCATTGGAAACATTATCAAACCGAATTGAATCACTTTTATTAAACTCTAAGTAACATGAACCAGTATCAAAAAGACTCAATCAAACCTATTTATGGCTTTATCATTGTTATGGTTGCCTTGTTATTAACTGCAATAGTCGAAAATTTATAAGATATGAAAGAAACTCAAAAGAAAGTTATGTGTATTAGGGTAACCGAAACCATCAAAAAACAATTGGATAATGAGTCCAAAAAGCGTTATTTAACTCCCAGTAAGTTGGCAAGTGTCATCATTGAGGAGCATTATTCAAAACCTAAAAAGCCTTAAATGAAACTAACTCATCAAGCAAGACAACTAATCTTGCACAAAAGGGCAGCAATTTTATTGGAAATGCTAAAAAACGCACAAAGTAGGAAAGATATCTATGCCGTTGAATTATATAACCATAGATCAAATGGAGCCAACAATTACACAAGTGAAAACGACATTCTCATAAAGATTGCCAGAATTAACGGAATCCAAAAGAGAATATTAAAATCTTATCACTTTTTGATTGTGGAACTCTATCAATTGACCGATGATTTTATCTTACCAGTAAATATAATATTCTAATGACACAAAAAGAAAAAGCAGAACAATTAATATTCTATTATCAAAATCTTTTAGAACCTTATTTAGAAAATATTAATTCTTTACGAAATAAGTCAATGCAATGTGCATTAATAGCAGTAGATGAAATAATTGAAGCTAATCCAATAATATTTCGTTTAGATAATACAATTATGTCTAATAAAGGCTATTGGCAAAAAGTTAAACAAGAAATAGAGAAATTATGAATTACCCATCTAAAGAAACCTATTTAATACAGTTAGAAAATGAAACATTACGAGAAAGAGTTAAAGCCCTCAAAAAAAGAATTAAAGAGTTGGAACTATTGGTCGATGCCCAATCTAAAGCCAAGACCGAAAACACACATGGAACAAATCCAGGAGGCACAAAGAATAATTGAGGTGGTTTGTCATTATTATGAGTTTTCGTATAAAGACCTTATTGGTAAGAATCGAACTCCAGCTTTAGTAATAGCGAGGCACATTGCCATTCAGTTTATCAAAAGTAAAACTGATTTAAGCCTAAAAGAGATTGGCAAATTGTTTGACCGAGATCATACAACGATTATTCATGCCATTAGGAACATAGAAGCCAAAAGGACTCATCCTTATGATGAAAGCGTAAAAACCGACCTTTTTAACATTAATTTAATACTTTAAAGAGGTTATTCACAAGATAATTGGTATATTTGATTATTATTCACAAGTAAAACAAACGTATGGAGTTACAAAAAACACTGGTTTACACTAAAGACCAGGTCGAGTTAATTAAGACTCAAATCGCACCAGATGCGACAATGGATGAACTAAAACTATTCCTTTACCAAGCACAACGCACTGGCTTAGATGCTTTGTCAAGGCAGATTTATTGCATCCACCGAAACACTAAATTGCCCAACGGATCATACGGCAAAAAGATGACCATCCAAACATCAATAGATGGTTTCCGAGTTATTGCCGAAAGGTCTGGAACTTATGCTGGACAATCCGAGCCAATCTTTACGACCGATGCCAATGGAAACTTGGAGTCTTGTAAAATATCGGTGTTTAGATTTAAAGGCGATATAAGATACGAGGCAGCCGTTGGAGTGGCTTACTGGTCCGAATATGTACAAACGGATAAAAGTGGAAACCCAATGGGTTTATGGGGTTCTAAGCCAAGAATTATGTTGGCTAAGGTGTGTGAGTCAATTGCACTTAGAAAAGCATTCCCACAAGACTTGAGTGGTCTTTATACTGGCGATGAATTACCAGAGGAAATTGTTGAGAAATCCCCTTACATCAAACGACACGAGACATTTGAAGACTTAGAATTGGCGATTGATTTGTGTCTAAATGTACAAGAGTTGAAAGATTTATATAAACTCAATATGCACCAGGAAAGCGACAAAATGAAACTATTGTTCACTACTAAAAAAGAGACTTTATGAAAGCAATTGAGATGTATATCCTCAAATTAGATCAAACAATCAAGGACTCTAAGAGAGCCCCAAATCAAGATGTGGTCAAAACAATGGAGGCTTGTTTACAATTAGCCAAAGACCTTTACGAGATGGAAAAACAAGGGGATGAACTTATCCAACAATTATTTAAAGCTATAAAAGTAAAACCATGAACGATTTATTAATTTGGTCAGTCGCACCAACTAAAGCCGACATTGAAAAGTATTGTGATAATATCGCAAACGAGTTATCGGAGGGATTGACAAAACCAGAGGATGTGGCAGTAAAAATAGGAGCTATTGAGGTATTTGCTAAGACCTTACGATCTAAAGCGGAGGAACATATTGTTGATTTTCTTAACAAATGCCCTAAAGGTGCATACAATCATTTGGGTGCTGATCTAAAGTTAAAGGACTCTCAAACTTATGATTATGGTGCATATTCCGAAAGATGGGCTGAATTACAAGCCCAAATCGATGTACTTAAAGCCGAGCAAAAGGAAATCGAAGAAAACGGCAAGAAATTCGAGAGAGGTCAAATTCCATTGAAGACCTACAAACAAACTTATTCCATCACTTTAAATAAATAATATGGGAAAGTTTGGAATCAAAATATTTTTTACAAAACAAAATATAGCCATAACTCCAAGTTTAAATTTATACATAGCAAAAGGGTATAAACAAATAAATGGGGATTATTATCCAGATGAGTTTGTTTTTGCGTTTTGTTTTTTAACCATTAACATTGAATTATGGAATAATAAATTTTGGAATGGATTTTTTAAAATAAATAAATTAAAATAAATATGATAGTATTAAACATCAAAAAAGAGGACATCAATTTCACTAAACACAAGAATGGCAATCATTATGCAACTATTGTAGTTGAGAAACGCAAAGAGGTTGACAAGTACGACAACACTCATACAGTTTATAACGGACAAACTGCAACGGAAAGAGCAGAGAAAGCCAAAAAAGAATATTGTGGCAACGGCAAAGAATACGTTTGGAGTCCAGAGGGAAAAAACGAGTTTAAGACTGTTAAGGTTATTGAAATATCAGTTGATAATGATGATTTACCATTTTAACATAAGATTAACGTATGAAGACATTATTTGATGATTTAGAAACTAAGGAACACAAATGGTTTGTTGAATACGACAAAGAAAACCCAGAGATTTACGAGTTTTTTAAGCGTTATTCTTTAACGGCAATTCAACGAGGGCATAAGAATTTATCAGCCGAGTTTATTTTTAATGTGATTAGATGGGAGACTCCAATCAAAGCTGGAGATGACTTTAAGATCAACAACAATGCCAAACCATTTTATGCTCGAAAGTTTATGAGGGAATTTCCCCAATATGAGGGATTTTTCCGCAAAAGAACCAGTAAAGCCGACCAGGTTTACTATTAAAGTCTTATATTTGTTCCAGGTATTGCAGACCTATTACGAACTTTTTGCCCTTGATACAACCTACTATCTGCAATGTAGTAGGGGGTTGATAGGGCTTTTTTATTATGAAGAAAAATGATTTCTACTTTAGCCATGATTACAATTCGGCTAACGATACTAAAATCCTATTTCTTAGGCATCAATTAGGGATGGAGGGATATGGAATTTATTGGTTTCTTATTGAACAATTAGCCATTGCTGGGGGCAAATTACCTCTTGATCTTATTCCAATTTTAGCAATGCAGATGCAATCAACCGATGTCAAGGTAAAGGGTGTTGTATTAAACTTTGATCTATTTAAAATTGAACATGAGGAGTTTTATTCGGATCGTTTACAAAAGCATCTTGAACTAAGAACAAAGTTGTCCGATAGTGGAAAAAATGGTGCTGCCAATAGGTGGGGCAATAGGGTGGCTAATGGGGGGGCTATTGGGGAGGTTAATGCAAAGGAAAGTAAAGGAAAGGAAATAAAAGGAAAGGAAAACAAAGTAAAGGTTAGTAGGCAAACCCTATTTAGTGAGACCGAGTTTAATGATATTGATAAATTCAAGGCAGCGTTTATAGGTACTCAATACGAATCCGCAAACTTTGAATATTATCACGAAGTCATAAAGAACTGGTCCGATGCTAAAGGAGAAAAGAAACTCAATTGGATTGCTACGGCTAAAAATTGGATGGCAAGAGACTTAAAAGATGGTAAATTTATACACTCAAATTATAACCCAAATGCAGAACGAATTAATCAAAATCAACAACTCTCTTACGCTGAACGAGAAGCCATCCGCAGAAATAGTCTCTAAACTACCAACACAAAATGACCTGGTAATATTAAAGGCACTCCAATCGGATCCAATTTCTAAATGCTCAAGAATTGAAGTTAAGGAAGTGTTAAAGACTTGTCTCCAATTGAGTGGTTGCCAAACTCCTCCAATACAAGATTTTGACTTTATTGTTGATTTTGTAATTGAGAACTATGGAAACTTTAGACTCCAGGAGTTAAAAGCTGCCTACAATCTTTTAGCAACAAACAGACTTGAAGTAGAAAAACACATTGTATTTAACCCAAGACAAGTTGGAGATGTAATGTCATCCTATAAAAAGATTGCAACAGAAACAAGAAAACTAATTCCACAAAAAGAAACAACTAAAGTTTATCAAGTGAATGAGGAACAATCAATCCTTGAAGAACAAACCTGGTGGCAAACTACAAAAAAGAAAGACTGGCGAATGTTAAATCATCAAGTTTATGACTACCTTTGGAAACGCAAAGTTTTGAATAAAGAAAATGTGACTCCAATTGCTCATGAAATAAGGCAAAAGGTTACAAATTATCTTAGAAATAAAGCCGAGAATGACACTCAATTGGCTGCCATCAAAGATGATGAATTTATAAGAACTCAATGCAAAAAGTACACTTTGGCATTATATTTTGATAATAAACTTAAAGCCTCCTAAACATTAATTTTTAACAAAGTGGTGTTTGTTATGTCGATGGAGGCTTATTTTAACCTATGGAAACTTACATACCAGCCCAAGACATCTTAATCAACATCAAGTTTAACGCAAACACAAGCGAAAACGAAAAACAACTATTAAAAGATGCAATTGATCAAATTATTAAAGGAAAGTGTGATATTCCTCTTGTCGATGATAAAATTCGTGTTGATTAGCATTCCTTTAGCGGTGTTGCTATTTTGCACGGCAAATCTTATCTTTGAAATCAAACGTATGATAAGATGAAAATACTCATAGCGTGTGAAGAAAGCCAAGCAGTTACTAAAGCATTTAGAGCATTAGGACACGATGCTTTTAGCTGCGATTTATTGCCTTGTTCTGGTGGGCATCCAGAATGGCATTTTCAACAAAGTGTATTTGAAGTTATTGATAAAGGTTGGGATATGATGATTGCACATCCTCCTTGTACTTTTTTAAGCGTTAGTGGTGCAAGATGGTTATATAACAAAGATGGCACGATTAATGTAGAGAGAGAGAGAGAGCAATCGTTAGCATTAGACTTTGTTAATAAACTAATGAACGCACCAATTGATAAAATTGTAATTGAAAACCCAGTGAGTGTAATATCAAGTAAAATACGAAAGCCAGATCAAATCATTCAACCTTATATGTTTGGCGATGAGGCAACCAAAACAACTTGTTTATGGCTTAAAAATGTTCCACCATTATTGCCGACAGAGATTGTTGGTAAAGGGGAAAGAACAGTATTCAAAAGTGGAAAAAGTCATCCAAAATGGTATGCAGATGCATTGGCTAAAGCTAAAACAGCAGCAGAAAGGAGAACTTTAAGAAGTAAAACCTTTCCTGGCATTGCAAATGCAATGGCAACTCAATGGGGAAACTTAAAATAAAAATATGACACTAACAATTCCCAAACTAACGGCTAAAGCCCAAAAGATATTCAATGCTTACATAAGGCAACGAGACTCCGAGAACGGATTGTTTACTTGCATTTCTTGTGGTCAAGTAAAACCAACAGAACTTATGGATGCTGGACACTATGTTCCACAAAAGAACTCAAGTGCATTAAGGTTTAATGAATACAATGTAAATGGAGAGTGTAAGTCTTGCAACGGCTTTGATCAGTTCCACCTTATTGGTTACCGAAAAAACCTTATCAACAAAATAGGAATTGAGATGGTTGAATACCTGGAGACTCATAATAGAGAGGTCAAGAAATGGTCACGCACCGAACTTTTACAAATCATCAAAGACTACAAGTTATGACAATAAAATATTCAAATCATAAAAAACAGTTTATACCTTATTACAAAGGATTTTATTTAAGAAAAGGCACATTTCCGATGTTTAACAAGTGGAAATACCTACAAATTGCTTTTTACCAGCATACTTTATTCATTACTTATGGCAAAGAATACCAATAAAACAAATAACCTATGACATTAACATATGAATGGCAAAGATATGATGGTGATTACCAAAAGAAAATACAAGACATTAAGTTAAAGAATGGAGATATAGTTCCATTCTGTTACCCTAATGCAGGCAAATGGAATTGCATGGATGAAAAGAGTCCATATTATGGTAAAGATATACATCACTTATCAGCAGAATTGGTAAGATTAAATAAAGATTGGGATAAATAACCAAAACAAATAACTATGAAAACAACAGCTCATGATTTATTTCCATGTACCAGTATTTTTGCAAATATTGATGGAGAAATTACAGATGTAATAAATATAAAAGATAGTTTTAACAGATTACCTCAAGAGGAAAAACTTAAAATAATTTCAATATTGCTTGAGTTTTGTTCAACTGAAATATTGAGAGAAGTACCACCTTGCAGCAAAAATGAATAAAATAACCAAAACAAATAACCTATGATATTACTTGCAGCACAAATAGAGGGCATTGCCTCACGAAAGGACAAGACAATAAAACTCACATTGGGAACCCAAGAGATGACTCCAAATGATGCAGCCCAAATCTTCAACCTCAATCAAAAACTTTGTTATGTTGCTCTCAAAGAGGAGCACTTTACCCAAGAGGAAGAAACTCTTATTGCCGACCTTAAAACAGACTTTGACAATATCAAATCCCCATCACAACGATTTAGAGCCATTTTGTTCGTTAATTTTCAGCAACGACCAGATGGGTACAAAGATTTCCAATCGTACTACCTTGCGAAGATGGATGCCCTTTGTGAGCATTTTAAGAATAAATTGGATTAACTTTGTTTACAAACATTAACCAAATGGTATTAGGAGAAACAGAATTTTTAACAGTATTGAGAGAGAACGGAGGACTTTATGCAAAGACTGCTAAGGCTATCTCCGAGATGACTGGCATCCCCATTTCAAGACAAGCCGTATATCAAAGAGCCCAAAATTATCCAGAGGTATTGAAAGACATCAAAGAGGAGATTATTGATGGTGCAGAGGATGGATTGGCTGACTTGATGAAGTGCGATGACAATAGGATCAAACTTGAGGCAATCAAACTTTACCTAAAGACTCAAGCTAAATCAAGAGGATATGTCGAAAAACAAGAGGTTGATTTAAGCGGATCAATCAATATTAACTGGGAGGAAAAAAGAACTTACGTTGGCAATAACCCATCAATCTAATGGAATTATCCATAAAACAAACCATTGCACTTGATCACTTAGAAGACAACACAACACTTGAGTTGCTATTCGGTGGGGGTGCTGGAGGTGGCAAGACTGCATTGGGAGTTTATTGGCAGCTAAAGAATAGGCTCAAGTACCCAGAGACAAGAGGTCTTATTGGTCGTGCCGTTCTAAAGACACTAAAGGAAACAACATTGGTTTCACTATTCCAGATTGCTAAGATGCAAGGATTGGAGAGTGGAAAACACTACAAATACAACGGACAATCAAATCAAATTGAGTTTTACAATGGATCAGTAATCTTGCTCAAGGATTTGTTTGCTTATCCATCCGATCCAAACTTTGATGAATTGGGTTCCCTTGAGATAACCGATGCATTCATTGATGAGGCAAACCAGGTTACTGACAAGGCAAAGAATATTGTTCGTTCAAGGATAAGATTTAAACTGGATGAATATAACCTAATACCCAAAACACTTTACACTTGTAACCCAGCAAAAAACTGGGTTTATTCGGACTTTTATAAACCTCAATTGGATGGCACTTTGCCAACATCAAAAAAGTTTATTCCATCGTTAATCGATGACAATCCATTTATATCAAAGCATTATAAGGAATCTTTGCTAACTTTAGATACGGCATCCAAAGAACGTTTGTTATTTGGTAACTGGGAATATGACAACGATCCATCAACCTTAATTGAATATGACAAAATTATTGATTGCTTTTCTAACACATTTGTTCCTACTGGTTCGCCTTACCTTACTTGCGATGTCGCTCGTTTTGGTAATGATAGCACTGTTATTGGCATTTGGCATGGGCTTCGTGTTCGTTTCTATCAGTATCGCAATAAGTCCGTTGTGGAAGTTGCTGACATCATTAAATCCCATCAACAAACACATCAAATCCCAACAAGTCACATTATAGCGGATGAGGATGGCATTGGAGGGGGAGTTGTAGACATTCTGCGTTGCAAGGGATTTGTGAACAATAGTTCGCCTTTAGATAACCCAGTTACACTAAAGAAAGAGAACTTTGACAACTTAAAATCTCAATGCTACTTTAAGTTAGCAGAGAAGATAAACAACAACGAGATTTACATCGAAAACGATGGAAATATAAAACAATCTATTATCCAAGAGTTGGAACAAGTGAAACAAAAGGACATGGATAAAGATGGCAAAAAAAGGATTTTACCAAAGGATAGTGTCAAAGCATTGATTGGTCGTTCTCCAGACTTTAGCGATGCAATGGCAATGAGGATGTTTTTTGAATATTCGCCAAAATTCTCTGTTGCCGTTTGGTAATTACAAAAATTGTAACTTTGAACAAATAACTTAATATGGGTGTACTTGATTTTTTTAGTAAAAAGAAACTCCAAACTGTTGTTCCAACTTATCCAACGAGTTCCCAAATAGCAATACAAAAAGGAATTGTAACATGGCAAGGTGCAAATGCACAAGGTTATGTTCGAGATGGTTATCAAGCAAACGACATTGTTTATTCAATAATCAAACTAATTACGGACAAAGCAAAGTTGGCTCCATTCCACGTTTATAAGGAGGTGGACACTCAAGCTGCGGCTCGTTATAAAGCCTTGATGAAACAACCAGACAAAATCACAAACTGGCAAGAGGTAAAAGAATTGCATACAAAAGCGTTTGAGATTTACACTGGCGATGCAAGACTAAACGACTTATTGAAATATCCAAACGAGGAGGACACTTTTGCTGACTTAGTCGAGCAATGGTGTGCATTTAAACTAATCACTGGAAATACATTCATATATGCAAAACTTATCGAGGGAGGTGCAAACCAATCAAAACCATTCGAGTTGTACGCATTACCATCTCAATACATGGCTATCATTGCAGACGTGGAAGTCTTTCCACCAGTGCGAGTGGGGTACCAATTATTTTATGGTAAGTTGTGGTCATTTGATCCAAAAGAAATATTGCACGACAAATACTTTAACCCAGCATGGAATGTAACTGGTAACCAGCTTTATGGTCAATCGCCTTTATTGGCTGCTGCAAGAACTTTGACTCGTTCAAATGAGGCTAAGACTGCTGCCGTTAGTGCTTTTGAGAATGGTGGACCAGCTGGGGTACTTTACTTTAACGATGACCGATTTGATCCTAATAGCGGAGCACAACAAGCACAAGCATTGAAAAAGTCTGTTGGCGAAAAAAGTGGCTCATCAAACTACAATTCAATTGCCGTGTCTGGTTACAAGGTGGATTGGAAACAAATTGGATTGAGTCCAGTTGAGTTGAACATTATCGAAAGTGAGAAATGGGATATGAAATCACTTTGTAACATTTATGGTGTACCATCTCAATTGTTAAACGATAGCGATAACAAAACATACAACAACCAATTAGAGGGAGAGAAAGCATTGACTTTGCGTTGTGCTATTCCTTTGCTTGATGGTATTG
>Ga0213922_1000220_pt1 | contig 33521 bp, 56 predicted proteins | sample McNCre2917MG_FD_165060 | JGI IMG/M metagenome (GOLD analysis project Ga0213922, IMG submission 165060) | Freshwater microbial communities from McNutts Creek, Athens, Georgia, United States - 29-17 MG | ecosystem: Environmental > Aquatic > Freshwater > Creek | place: USA: Georgia | collected... | reverse complement strand
TGCATCTGAACTTGTGGAGGAATTTCTGCTTTTTCATCAATTTGAGCCAATGGGTTAGCAGCAGCCAAGCGGTCAGCCACAATATCAGCGCCAGGGAAATCCATATTTCTAAAGATTAAATCTCCAGCTTGTTGCATCAAATTAGGGTCAGCAGTCAATAATTGCATCATTGAGTCTACAGCCTCTTGGCGCTTAGAAGCATATCCAGGGCCTGTTTCCATAACAATGTCATATTGACCAACAGTTACATCATTGAGAACTTTATCAACACCCATATCATCTTGAATTCGCTGATTTATGGTAACTAATTCACCTTTTCCATCAGCGCCAATAATGCGGAGAACTCGCTCTTTGTCATAAATATGAGGAATTAGGTCTAAGCAAATGCGACCACTTTGACGAATTGAGCGAGTCAAATTGTCATAGTAGTGGAAATTAGTCATATCCGATTGGACTTGCATTCCATTAATTGCTTTGCCTGACATATTGCCATTAGGCAATTGGCTTGGGTCATAAATACCAACAACAGCTTTTAAGTCTGCATTTAAGCCTTCAAGAGCTGTAACCATTCCAGTTGGAGGAGGTTCAGGCTGAATACGAGTCGGAACTGGGGCCATGCGACCCTCAGAGTCAGTCTGTTTATAGCGCAATACAGGCATAGATTTGATATTTGCCTGATTCCACTCCATTTCATGACCTTCATCCTGTCCTTCAGCAAGCAAGAACTTGGCTTTAGGAGCAAGAGCAACTGACTCAGTAAGCGATGTAGACCAAAAGTTATACATTCTCTGTGGGTCTTTAGCCATGCGAGTAAGACCATATTTCTTCTTCTTACTATCCACAATAAGCTGTTGACCATATACAGGAACAACAGGAATATATTTGCCAACCCAATCCTTTTGCTCAAGAATTTGCATTCCTGTCAGTTTGCACCACTTAATTTTTTTCTTGATTGTTTCACGCTTAGAAACTACATGAATTCCAGCTTCCATCATCATGATTTCACTAGGCTTTTCATCTTCATAGCAAGTTGTGCCATCTGACAAAAGGAGCAATTTAGCTTTAGTGCGCTCTGTGTAAAAATATTCAGCAACTCGAATATCTTCTTTTGTAATCCATTCTGACTGAGAATCGCCTGTTCCACGAGGGGTAAAGCCTGCGCCATCATCAGCGCCAGGATACATTTTGCGGAATGCTTCTTTAGAGATAACCTCAGTAATTAAGCATTTTTCTGCATCAGAGCCATCAGGTTCATTTGAATTAGGGTCAAAATAGACCATAAATGGGTTTTCAATGCGCTTGATATAGATTTCTTGGTCAAAGCTTTCAGGACTTGGATAGTCATGAACAATGCGCCAATATCCCCAACCCATGCGAACTGCAAAATCAAAAGCATGGTCATAGGCTGCATCTGCATCAGATTGGTTCTCAATATGACGCAAAATTCCAGTTACTACTTGAGCTACTTTTTCATCTGATTCAGTATTCATGCCATGAGCAACCATTCTTGGTCGCTGCTGGCGCTGTTGGTTACAGATTTGTCTGCAATAAGCATCAATCTTGTTGATGGTCAAATAGGGTCTTGATTCAAGCAGTCGGCTGTTTTGAATGTCTACAGGCCATTGGTCTCCACCAGCAAATTTGAGGTCATCTAATGCCTCAACTCGATTATTTGAATCATTATCGGAACAAAAGCGCAGAAACTGTTTAGCTTCCTCAATTACTCCTGATTCATAATCATCGCCATATTCTGTGGAATAGACTCCACCATTGCTTTGAACATTCATTACCATATTGAGTTCCTATTAGCCCATCCAGCTAGACACACTATAATCCATCGGTTTTCTTTTGACTACTTTTTTCTCTTGAACTGCCAAGCCAATATATCTAAAAGCATCAGCTCCATGCGAATAATTGTCATGAACTGGAGTCTTGCTAAATTGCTTAGTATCAGGGTCTACATCATATCGGTAATGCCTCAAGCAATCTAGACCTACAGCACAATTATTCTTATCAAAATAGCAGGCGCTAAATATGGTTCTAGCAGCATTTATTGAATCAGCAATTGGAGTTCTTTCAATTATTTTGACATTGTAACCAGCAGAGCGAACTATTTCCTCAATGCTTTTGCCTTGAGAAGCCAAAGTTCTGTTTTGAGCATCATGAGGCAAATATAAGGTGTCATAGACATATCCAAAAGTCTGCATTCTTCCCAATATTTCGCTGATAGTAGTTTGAGTTGTCTCAAAATAGCGAATTAGCCTAGTTTCCATTCCTATAAACTGGACAAACCATACCGCAGTTGCATCAGCCCAACCCAAGTCAAATACCGCATGAACTGGCTTTATTGGGTCATAAGGGACATTAGTTATGCGACCATCCTGTTCAGCTCTTTGCATTTCTTTGGCAAATACAGCTCCATCAATGGTTGACCTGGTAAAGCCTTCCCATACATTCTGATAAGCCTCAAAATCCCTAGTTTTTAGGTTATTTCGCTCCAAATCCAATACTTCAGGAAACCAAGGATTGTCATTCCAGTTAATTTTTTGAACTATGGCATTGTCAGGAGGGCTAATGACAAAGCGCTTATAGGTCTCATCAGTTGGCAACTCAGGGTTAAAAGTAATCCAAATTTCTGAGTTTTCTTTACGGATGGTAGGAATGAGAATATCCCAGGAGACCGCAGTTACATTGTTTGCTTCTTCAACCCAACAATAATCAATGCCCTCGATAGACTTTAAGCCATTAATGTTGTTTTTAATGCCTGCAAAGATGAATTCAGTCCCATTGACCCCACGAATAGTGGTTTGGGTTATCTCATAATAAGCATCAAGCTTAAGGTTGTGGATTTGGTCTACTAAGAGCTTATGAACAGAATCTTTGATTGAAGTCTGAAATTCCCTGGCACAAAGAACTCGAACTGTCCTAGTTGCTCCTATGCAAAGAAGCGCTCTAGCTACAGAATGAGACTTTCCTGCTCCTCGCCCACCATAAAGGACTCTGTATCGGCTATTTTTAGGCTCAAATAAACACCTTAATTTGGCAGGAAATTTGGGCCAAATAAAGCCATTTGCATCAAGCTCTGTCTGCATTGCCTTCTACAAACCCAAGCATAATGCCTTTAATTTCTGTTCCTTCTGCTGCGCTAATTTCAGTAGATTGCATTGGTTTGCCCTCTACTCTATCCATAATCATGCCTAAAGCTGTCTTGTCTCCTGCTTCAGCTTCCATAAAAAGACCTTCGATAATCTTTTCCATTTTCTGAGGATTAGCAAGAATGAACCTTTTCATTTGCTCAGTAAAAGGCTTCTTACGAGCATTTTGGTTTCCCTTCATGCTTTCAGAAATCTTTTCTTCACGAGATTTATCTGATTTGCTTTCTAAGTCCATGATTTAATTAATAAATAAATTTAAAAATCAGTTACTCATTAGCCATACTATCAGAATTTGCTTCTGCTTGGTTTAAATCGGCTTGAACAGTAGGGCTATTTTTTAGATTTGTATATTGGTCTTGGAGTTCTTGTGGAACTTCAGGCTGATAAATAATGGCATTCATATCCGCTTCTAATTCTTCTATAGATTGCGGATAAGGATAAGGAATATAAACATTAGGGGCTGTCATTATTCAGCTTCTTTTTGTTCTGTTTCTTGAGCTGCTACAGTCTGAGCTGTTACTTGAGCATTAGCGCTTGCATGAAGTTTTGCATAAAGTTCCATTGCTACTTCCATAGGAAGCTTTTTAAGCCCTGCAAGGATGATTTCCATTTCTTGCACATTATGGGTAAATTCTAATTTGATGTCATTTAAATTCATTTTTTCCTCTTTCTTGGTTATTTGGCTGCCTCGGCTGGTCTCGAACCAGCGACCCACAGATTAACAGTCTGTTGCTCTACCTACTGAGCTACAAGGCAATTAATTACTTTTTGCTCTTTTTAGGAGCTTTTTTGGCTGCTTCTCGCTTTTCGCTATAGGCAATCGCTAAAGCCTGAGCTTTTGGCTTTCCAGCTTTCAGCTCCTCTTTCAGGTTAGAAACAAAGGCTTTCTTAGAAGTGCTTTTTTTAAGTGGCATTATTTGCATCCCCAGTTCTTTAATGAAGCTTTGGCTCTTTCAGCAGGGCCTTTGCTGTGTTTAACAACTCCCTCCATCCTTGCACAAAAAGACTTTTTTCGACCTTCATCGGCTTTTGTCTTAGGGTTTGGGGCTGGAGGCTTCAAATTGGCATTGTTCTTCTTGTTGTATTCAGCCCTACCTTTGGCTGTCATTCCTGCGCCTTTTTCGGTAGGATTGTAGGTTTTATCTTTCCCTGTTGTTTTATGGGGAATAGGTTTGTCATGTTTTTTAGTAGCCATGATTATTTCTTCTTTGCTGTCTTTGCTGCTGCTTTAAAGGCTGCTGCTGTAGGAGCGCCCTTAGTGCCAGGCTTACGCATTTTCTCAACTGGCTTACCTTCAGCCTTTTCTTTTGCGATTCTTTCCTGTTTTTTATGGATATTGGCATATAGCCCAGGTTTAGTTGCCATTTCTTTGCTCCTAGTGGTTGCCTTCTTTAGAGTCGGTTTTTTAGGTAATTCGCCAGTTGTAACTACAGTTGATTCTTTATAAAGTCTAGTGCGCCTAGGCTGCTTTGCTTTGTTTTCGCAAAACTTGTCAAAGTCAGCCTTTTGCTGTTTTTCAATGGCTTTTAATACATCCTCAGCTTTAAAGTCTTTAGGCCATATAGTTTTATCTTTAAAAAAGAGGGATTTAAGCCATTTAAACATTTAAGCCTCCTGGAAACAAATATCTTGCCAGCTCATGACTAGATATTTAACCCCATCTTCATAATAAGGAAAGTATTTAAGATATTCCTCGCCTCGGTCATCATTCATAGTTCCAAAGCGAACTCTAGCCCCAACCTCAATAGGCATGGACTCTCTGCGACCATTAGGGAGCTTTTTGCCAGGGCCAACAGCCACGACAGTTCCCATGTTTTCTACTTCTTTATTGTCAACAATGATGATTTTAGAAAGCTCACGAACATCAGGTTTGACAACGATTTTGTCTGCTAATGGCTTTAAATTCATGATTTTTTGGGCCTTCCTCTTTGTTTTTTAGGTTCAACAAATCGGACTTCTAGAGGCTGAATGGTCTGTTCAACCATCATTTCTAGAGCTGCGCTTTCTTCTAAGCGCCACTCTCCACACCAATCATTGTGGGATTTATTAACGAAAGTGGGAAACCTTCTACAGCTTCCCATTCTTTCATTTTCAACGAAAAATAGACAGTTATTACAACTATCTTTATTCTCTGTTACAGCCATCTAGTTCTCCGATTACTAGTTTGGTTAGAGAACCCCTAGACCTTCACGCTAGGGGTTTTCGCTTTATTTCTGACCTTTATCTTCCATGGCATAAGAACTGCGCTTATGCTCATAACAGATTCCTGCTGTGCGACCAGTATTAAACTCTTTATCAGAGCCAATAGCATCTTCTTTACCCATGCCAACACCGCCACGCAAAGACTCATAGCGATTTACTTTGTCATCAACAGAAGAAGCGCCTTTTGGCACTACTACACCTTTAGCAGGCACACCCTTCATGCTGTTTGGGTCAGTTGTTTTTCCCATTTTCATACTAATTTCCTTTTTTAGCTAAAAAGACTGCAAAAGCGCAGTTTCTTGATTTTAAGCCCCTGTTAATCTATGTCAAGCATTTTGATTAATCGAATGGCTGCATCAACTGAATCTATTCGACTAACTGCTCCACCTCGCCATTCCTGCATAAATTTAACTTGTGGTTCGGTAAATGAAACTTTGGCATCTCTTTTTATTTCAACAAGAACAGATTTACCACGATACCCAATAAGTAAATCAGGACAGCCCCTCCCAACAGTAGAAAGATTGAGAACACTTGCCCCCAATGCAATAAATGTATGCACGATGGTCTTTTGGTTTTCATCAACTCTTTTCTTGTAATAAGTCATTTGTTTTTTCTATTAATTCTTCAGGACTTATGCCCCAGTATTTAGTAAAGCCTTTAGCGCCTAATGAATGGTAACTATTATCTCCCAGGCGATGATGGTAAGCGCATAAGCCAATCACAGGCGAAAGCTCCCTTTTACCGCCATAGCGCCTCACATGGTGCATTTCCACAGGGGTATCAGTTGTATTTACCCCTTGCTGTTTGCATAAAATACAACCAATCCTGGCTAATTTTGAATACAGCTCTTTTTCAGCCCTAGTTGCCATGCGCTATATCTTCAAGTTTAAGAGCCATTTCTACTAAATCTGTAGATATTTGATAAGCCAAATCTTTATCTTGCGAAATCATCGCTTTGTAATACTGGTCTAATAGCTTTTTGAGTGTCAAGTATGGCAAGCTGAAGTCTTTCATTTTCTGTCCTTAATTTTAGATTTCGGTAAATTACCCCATCATGCCATTGCTGGTCTACTGATTTTTCATACAACTCAATCAGTTTTTTAGGCCTGACCCAAATGGGATTGTGTTTTTCTTTAAAACAAAAAGCATAAATCAATGGCGCTTCCTCAGAACTAAAGGCTTCCACCATACTTGGGAGCAACTCAATCTCTTTTTTCTTGATATTGTCTGTTCCCTTTACTGCTACTACAAAAGTCTTGTTTTTTGTATTAATTACATAATCAGGCAAATTTCTAAGCAAAGTGCTTAATCTCCAAAATGCAGGAACACTATTTTCATGCTCATCAAAACCAACTCTATGAAATTGAGTGCCACTTTTATTGCAAAACTTCTCAAAAAGGTATTCACCATCATTTTTAATGGTTTTTACCCTTTGCTCATAGGATTGACCGCTATTCCCAATCATATTGCGCCCTGCCTACGATTACTGGATAAAGTCCTCCAAATATCAATAATGCGCTGCTCATGCTGGCGCTCATTGTCTATTTTTTTAAATTGAACATAAGCCTGCAAATGAGCATCCAGGGCATCAGCATATTTTTGGCTTGCTATGGCTTTTTGTTCTCTTTCTGATACACCGCCTTCAGCCAACAAAAAAGCATGAGCCTTGGCTTGTTTTATGCCTTCTGAAAGATAATTTACTTGCCCTCCTAGGGCAGCATGAAGCTCATTAGTTTCTGCAATCCTTGTAAGAGCCATTTCAACTCTGTTTTCATCTAATTTATCTAAGTTCATTTCCATTCTCCATATTCATCAGCTCTATTCCCTTTCAACCATTGTTCTTCAAAATCTCGAATTAATTGCCATGGCAGCTTTTCCTTGTTTTTGTTTAAATATTCTCTAAATTGGGCCAAACCCCATTGCTTTCGCCACATAATGAGTTGGCGAACAGCGCATTGATGACGATACTTTTCCTCATCCAAATAAAAGCCCCTGTGTTTTAACAATTGAACCTGAATCATATTTTTTAGAATCACCTTTTGGATAAGGTTCAACTTGATATTTCAAAAGATTTTGCATAATTTTTTTTTGAGTTTTGCTTCCATGAAAATAAACATAACGATGTTTAGCGCTTCTAAAGACCCTGATTAATGGGTTTTTTCCATGCCTAGAATGCTTTCCTTCAACCCCACCCATATCTGTTCTTTCTTTTGTTGTTCCTGTAAAAAGAAAGTTTGTTGCTTGATAGACATAACCTACATGACCTTTGCCAGTATCAGCATAGGACACGACTATGGTTGGTTTTGGAAGTAATTTAATAGAGTTGGCAACCAAAAAACTAGCCTGATTTTTGCTGTTATCCATTAAACAAACTCGATTTAATTCCAACACTTTGTCTGAATATTCTTTGCCACAAATACCCATGCAAAGAGCTGGAGAAGCTGGTATTCCATAAGTGCATACACCCACAAGCTGATTTTCTTCATAAAGACCAAAAGCAAACATAATTTGAGGAATGCGCTTTGCATAATGCTTTTCAAGCAACCAAGGATAAGATTCTTCATTTTTTATTGGTAAAACTTTCAATTATTTTCCCCATTGCTGGGCCATAGCATCAGCAATTCCTTGATAAGTAATGCTTCTTAATTTCCATCTATCTTTACTTGGAGGCATTTTATGAATCCTAGCTTCTCTGCCTTCAACAATATTTGTAGGTTTAAGTAATGGCAAACCTTTGAGCCATAAAGAAGTTGCTTTAGTTTCGCCATGACCGAACATCCATGGTTGTATTACTTGGTCAGGTTTTCGATAAAGGCTAGACATAATGCAAATAGGGTTTTCTATGGCAATTTTAGGAATATCAACTTTTGCCAGCATCATAAAAAATGAAGCGCTTGCTTGTTGTCTACCATCCATTCGCTTTGCAGAAAAATGCCTAGCTCCACTTACAGAAAGGTCTGTGCAAGGTGGATGAGCAATCATTAAATCCCAAGGATAATCAAGAACATCCCTTACATCGCCTTGATAATGAGGCCCAGGAACATCGGTAGGTAATAAATCACAACTCATGGCTTCATGCCCCCCCAATGAAGGCATCACGAACTACACCTGAGTATTCACAAGCAATTAAAACTTTCAAAACCTAGCCTCCTCGAACTTGAAAATAGGTTTATTCACCTTTTTAGCCACAATCTTCCAATCAGGTCGCAAAGAAACCAAATATTGAGCTTCTGTTTTACTTTTAACCTGGCGAATCATTCCCAATTCGTCATAAATGTAATAAATCATGCTGCTTTCGCTTTCTTGTCTCTAAAGTCCAAGATAAATTTCTTCATCTCAAAATAGCTGTTAAATCGAGCTTTGGAAGGGTCTCCACCGCATTCGACCCTATATGCCTCCTCAATCTGTTTATCGCTTCCTAGAGGCATTTCTGAGGCTTTCTGAGCTGCTTGATGAATCCAGGTAGCATCAAATGACCTCCAGCCTTTAAAAATGATTGTTTCAAGGACTTGGTCTAGTGGCATTTTGGCTAATTCAGCTTCTTTGATAAGTCTTGCAAGAACTCGGTCTGTAACTGGAGCTTTAAGCCTTTTCCTATAAACCAAAAAATCAGACCATAAATCATCACTAACTCCGACAGGAGTTGCGACTTTAGGAGCAGTAGTATTTATATGGTTCTTGGTTAATGGTTCTTGGTTCTTGGTTGGCATTGGGGAGTGTTTAGGGAGGGTAATAGGGGGGCTATCGCTACCCTTATGCCACCTTAAAGCTGCGCCTTTGCGACCCCCATCTTTCATAGCTTTGTATTTAGCTATTTCCTCATCAGCTCTTTTTAAATGCCAGGCATTGTCTTGATAAATAAAGAACTCATGCAATAAATTGCCGACAATTTCAAAGCTAGACCTGACCTTTCGAGCCAGCTTTGCTGTATCGGTAAAAGGTTCTTCAGTCTGATAATAGAGGTCTATCATGCGCCTATAAGCCAAATCTTCCTCATCAGTCAAATGGCTGGTATGGCTCAGATAATCCCCAATATGAAATGGGTAAAAGTTCACTTTTAGTCCTTTTTAAATAAGTCAGGTCTAAGTTGTTCTCTAGTTAATCTGAGATTTGATAGCTCCTCAATAGCCTTTAAATACTTAAATGGGATGTTGGTCTGACCCCATAAATACACAGTATTTGGCTTTATATTCAACTTCTCAGCCAGGTCTTTGAGCGACCCAAATTCAATTTTTAATAAGTCCATCGGATTCATAAAATCCCTCCTTTCCTGCAATCTTACAGCAAATCTTTGTAAAAACATAGGTATTAGGGAATCCCCTAGTGAAAATACTTAAAAAAACTGTTGCAAAGCTTAAAAATGGTCTATACTGGAGACTCTTAAACAAGTGATGAAGGGAAGTGAAATGAAACACAAAATTTTAGAAGCTTTAGGTGTAATAGTTTTGGCTGTTGTATTGGCTGCTATGTTTGTTTATGGAGGCGCTTAATCATGGGAATGTCTAGACATGATGCTTACTATGAGCCTGAAGATGACTACATGGATTCTGATGAACTTCAATCTGAAGTTGCAGACATGATGAAAGACGATGACTATAACCCTTGCAAATGGGGTAATTTCAACGAGGCTTTTGCAGCCACTCAAAACAAAGATGACATAGCAGCTTTAGAAGAAATGCTTGAAAAGCGAGACTTTGAAGCTTTAGGTCGCAAACTGTGGAATATGTCCTATGAATATTGGGAAGATTTCGCAACTGGCAAAGTAACTGGTCAATATTGAAAGGGAAAGTGATGAACTACAAAGAACTTAGACAAATTAATGTTAATGAATTTACAGAAAGAAAAGGCAATTTAACTTATCTTTCTTGGACTTATGCTGTGGACATTCTTCTTCAGCATGACCCTATGGCTACCTGGGAATGGGGAGACATTGTTTACTTTAATGAAACTGCAATGGTTTCTTGCTCAGTAACAGCTTTAGGCAAAACAATGAAAATGCAGTTGCCAGTAATGGACAACCGCAACCAGGCAATCAAAAATCCTGATGCAAGAAAAGTAAGCGACTCACAGATGCGCTGCCTAGCAAAGTGCATAGCCTGTTTTGGTATTGGCTTGTATATCTATGCTGGCTCTGACCTTCCTTCTGAAGCTATTGATGAAGAAGCACCTGACTATTCTCAAGAAGCCGATAAATGGGTTCTAGGAATTAGCGGTAGCAAAGACATTGAAGAATTAAAGGAAATCTATGGTGCAGCCTATAAAGCCCTTGCAAAAGATAAATCAGCAGTTGCTAAGATTTCAGCAGCAAAAGATGCCAAAAAAGCAGAATTGGGAGCTTAAGGCTATGTTTGATGACATTCTTAGAAAAGAAAAAGAGGCTCGGAAATGACTTGGGCCGATAAAGTAGCCATTACAGCAGTTGTCATAGCTGCTGTAATTTTGATGACAATAATTCGACTAGCAATTAGATTGGGAGGAGTATGACAACATTTACAACTGAGGACAGAATTGCTGTGGAACAGCGCAGCTCTGAATGGCATCAGATGAGGCTTGGAAAAGTAACCGCTTCTAGGGTTGCTGACATTCTTGCAAAGACAAAGACTGGGCCTTCTGCAAGTCGGCAGAATTACCTTATTGAACTAGCCCTACAAAGAACTACAGGGGTTGTTCAGGAATCTTACTCCAATAGCGCTATGGAATGGGGAACTCAAACAGAACCCCAGGCTAGAGTTGCTTATGAGGTTGCAACTCATAACTTTGTTGACCAAGTTGCTTTTGTAGACCATCCAACAATTCCCAACTTTGGTTGCAGTCCTGATGGTTTGGTAGGAGAAGGGCTTATTGAAATTAAATGCCCCAACTCAGCAACTCATTGGGAATACTTCAAAGCTAAAGAACCGCCCAAGAAATACTTTATCCAAATGCAGGCTCAAATGGCTTGCACAGGGGCTAAATGGTGCGACTTTGTAAGCTTTGACCCTAGGATGCCTGAGCGCAGCCAGCTTTTAATAGTCAATGTCCCAAGGGATGAAACCTTTATTGCAGAGATGGAAGCCGAAATTAAGCAGTTTTTGAATGAAGTAGAAATAGAAGTAAATTTAATGAAAGGGATGTAAATGGGAATTAAATATTATTTAAAAACTCCTGTGTCTGAATACACAGATAAAGATGGTCAGCAAAAAAAGCGCTATCAAACCATTGGAATTGTTACAGAGACCAAAAAAGGCGATTTGATGTTTAAGCTTGAAATGCTTCCGCTTTTAGGCATGAAAGAAGGCGCTATTTGGGGTTATCTCAATGAGCCTGAAGAAAAGGGCCAAGAAGGGCAAAAAAGCGCTTCATCGCCTGATTTAGCAACTTTAGAAGATGACCCACCATTTTAAGGAGCAATAAATGAAAAAAGTAATCGGAGCTTTACTTCTTTTAATAGCATTATCTGCTCAAGCAGACCAGGTAATTACTTGTAAAACTTGGGCTGGAGCTATTTTTGTATGGCATGGCTATCAATGCCCTCAAGGTTCAATGCAATCTTTTTAAGGAGTCATCATGAACGACCATATATGGACTGCTTCAGGAACAGATATTACAATTCGCTGGAGGCTTAATGGCTGGATTCCACCTTCTGAACAGCAGGAATATAGAGATAAATGGAAATATTATCAAAATCTTCCTTTGCGTAATTTGGATGACAAAGCTAAAGAGCAATATGAACAAGTAATGCGAAAAGCTAAAGTCTTAAGGATTAAATAATGGCAACTAAACTATCTGTGCTTGTGCCTGCAATTAAAGAAAAATCAGGCAAGGTTATCAAAGCCCCAAGTAAAGCTTGGAGTCATGATGAGCTTAAGAAAAAAGCTGGCAAAGAGGCTAAACACGCAAAGCATGAATTTGAGCTTTCTAATGGTCGAATTGTTACTAGAAAAGTAGCAGCTAAAGTTGCTGAAAAAGCTGGAGAAGTTCCTAAATCAGTTGGCAAAAAGCTTCATAGCCATGATTTAAGGAAGGCTGAAGGCATCAAAAAGAAAAAAATGTAATGACTAATGATGAGGCTATGGCTTTCGCAGCAATAGTTATGATTGGCATAGCCTTTATCATTTTATTTTTAATCGGACAAGACAATGACAAATGAACCAATCCCATTTGCAGGGAATCTTAAAACCCCATCAGATGATTGTGAAGAAGCCTTTTTTGCGCTTTACCCTGACTTCTTTTATGAAGGCTCTACAGCGCTAACTTTGTGGACTCAAGGCTGGCAGGCAGCTTTAGATAATGCTGAAAACAAAAAGCCATTAATTCAGCTTATATGAGCGACAGCATTACTTGCACAGAAGAAGGCCCTCGCAACTTAATCAGCATTAAAGAGTTTGAAAAAAAGAAGCATAGCCTTCAGGTTGAGCTTTTAAAATGGCAGCATTTTGTAAAAGATGCTGGTCAAAAGCATATTATTCTTTTTGAGGGCAGGGATGCTGCTGGAAAGGGAGGAACTATTAAGCGCTTCCTGGAACACATGAACCCAAAATCAGCTAGAGTTGTAGCTTTAGACAAGCCAACAGAAACTGAGCGCCAACAATGGTATTGGCAACGCTACATCAAAGAATTCCCAAAATCAGGTGAAATTACTTTTTGGGACAGAAGTTGGTATAACAGGGCTACAGTTGAGAAAGTAATGAGCTTTGCAACCGCCAATGAAGTCCAAGATTTTTTTAATGAATGTCCTGTTTTAGAAAATCTATGGTCTAAAAAAATAAAAATAATTAAATTTTGGCTTGATGTAAGCAAAAAAGAACAAGCAAGGAGATTTAAAGAAAGAGAAAACAATCCATTAAAACTTGGAAAATTAAGCCCAATAGATAGGGTTAGCCAAGACAAATGGAAAGAGTATAGCCAGGCAGAGGAGTCAATATTTCTCTGCACAGATAACTGGGTAAAAGTTAAATCCGATTGCAAACGCTCTGCTAGGATAGCTTGTATGCAATATGTTTTATTGAATAATGACTATCCAGGAAAAAACTTGGATAATATTGGAGAGCTAAATCTCCATATCCTCGCTCAGGGCAGTTAAGCCAACATTCAAGGATGCAACAAGTAAGGGCTTTTTTGGCTTTCGACCTTACAGCTATCAGTTGCCAAATTGATGCCCTTTTTTTAAGCGCCTAATATATCCATTGCTTTGTGAATTCGGTTTATGCGGTCATCAAGACCCAAAGTGCCTCCATTGATGCGCTTAGTCATGGTTGTCCAATCTTCAGCTTCAGCAAGCGCATTTAAGCCCTTTTTATTCCAAAACCAGCCAGCAGACATACAAGCCCATTCAGGCTCTAAAAGAAGCTCAGGATTGCTTGTAAAAGGTTGTCCTAGGGCATCGCCACATACTTGATAATTTGAGCGCCCTGTGAGCTGTATAACACCTCTACCATGGAAGCGCCAACCATCCCCATCCTGATTATTTCCAAGGTCAGCTCTACCACCATAAACTTTGTTTGCAATACCTTCAGGATTATTGGCTAATTTTTCAGAAGTTGCAGCATCAAATCGAGAAGGCCATACTCGCATCAAAGCTTGTGCGCTGTAATGGAGATTTTCTTCTAATACCTTAAAATTATTAGACTCATGACCGCATTGACCAATAAATGCAGCTTGTCTTTTTGGGGTATCAATGCCATATTTGGAAAAAGTGTCATTTAAAGGTTTTAACCATTTAGCATCAATTCCTAATGCTTGTAATTGTTCGTTATTCATCTTCCGATTCGCCTAATTTGATGCCAGCCACAAGCCCCACAAATGCCCCAACAATCATTTGAAAAGCTGGTGTAACAGCCTTAAAAATCTCTGTATTATCTATTGCTGGATTAAATAATCCTTTTAACAAAACACTAACCATTGAAAGCAAAATAATAGCCAAGGTAATAGTGGCTATAAGTGTTACCCAAAGAGCTACGCTTTTTTTATTCATTTGATTGAATCATATTGTTTATAACAAGCTTCTAAGCCTATTCTGATTTCGTCTGCCCTGGCAGCTTCCCTGACAAGAAACTCTGCATCCTCGGCATAAAGGGCTGCCCCAGTTCCACCTTGTCCAATTGTGGCTTCTGAGGAACGATTGGGTCGCTTACGCAACTCACTAATGGCATCAACAAGCTGAGAATTAATAGCTTTGATTTGGTCATCTTTTTCTTTCCTTATCTTGTCTGCATCAGATTGATATTGATGTTCTTTGGCTCGAATGTCTTTTTCTTGGCTTGCTTGCTGATGTTGACAGCCACTTACAAACCCACCGCAAAATAGGCTAATAGCGACCATTGCATAAATGATATAAATATTCATCTAAAACCGCTTATTCTTGGCGAAAATGCGAATGTCGCTTGATAAGCTTCCGATGGAGTCTGATGTAGAGTGCCTCGAATATTCCAACCAATATTGCAATAAAAACAACGAGAGAAGCCAATAGGAAGAATCCAAACAAACTGAAAAAGTCCAGCACATTGAACGAAACACCAGCCAGCCACCGCATTGTCATTGTCCTTTATGTTGTCATTGCCATGCAGTTTTGGTTTGTTTTCTATTGTGTTTATATATCTTAGGCAAACAGAATAAGCAGGATTGCGCCATAACCATTTTACTTTTGACCAATATCCAATAGGATTTAAGCTTTGAAAAGTTGCATCTCCATCCAAAGTATTGTCAGGAGTCATAAACCAATTTAACCAGGTTGGCAAAACAGGGCCTATTGCTTGATAACTATGATTGTTGCACCACCATAGTTTTTGAACTGTAAAAATTGGAAGAATAGGAGCAATGACATAAGCGATTAAAGTCATTGTTAAATTAAGAACTACATAAAATGGATAAAGAATATAGTTCATTTAATAGGCTCTGTAGTTATAAATCGAAGAATAGCAACAATCAAACCAATAACAACAAGAATGACACCATAATATTTAGCATCAATAACATTTTGCAAATAAGAAAAGTTATCAAATAAAGCGCCAAATATAACTAGTGCCAAAGAAAACCACATTGTCCTAGATTTGTGCGCTTTCATTTTCCATGCCATAAGCCAGCAAAAAAACTTACTAAACCGCTAATACCTGAAACAATTGCCATTCCCATCCAAAATCCACCTCTAGACTTATTTGCAAGCGCAATCAGTTCTTCTAATTGTTCTTCCATTTTGTCTTGTTTTTTGGATATTTCTATAAATTTGGCTTCATACCCTTCTACTTTTTGCCAAAGAACTCCATATTTAACTGGGTCAAAATCAAAAGACATAATTTCACCTTATGATTTCATGATAAATGCTAAAGCATAATATGGAGGCATATTTGCATTAGTTCCACTTGTTCCAGCAGAATTATTTGTAACAGAAATTCCTGTTGTTGAAGTTCCTGTAATTTGTGCAACTCCGCTAACACTAGAACCCATTAAATAGTTTCCTGAGCCAACAGAACCACTATTACCATTGTTCGCAATAGTATGATTATGTCCTGGGTCTGAAACTGAAGCAGTATGAGTATGAGCAACAACAATTGCATCAGTAGAGCCACCAGTTTGACCTACTGAGTAAGTATTTCCAGCGCCCAATACAAAAGAATTGCGAAGGTCAGGAGTTCCATTAGAGCCATCGCAAAGAACAAATCCGCTAGGAATAGAGCCTGTAGAACCTGACCAAATTAAAATACAACCAGTTGGCAATGTTGTTGGAGAAACAGGGATTTGACTCAATATTCCTGAAATATTGTCATAACTATCAATCAAAACATTGTTTGAATCCTGAACAATAAACTTATAAGCATATCCATATTGAAGCCACATTTCCTGTGGCAACTTTCCATCAGAACCCAAAATAATTGGATTTGTATTGGCAATATTTCCATTTACAGTTGTATATGTTGCAAGTGGTGTAGAGCTACCAGCTTGATAACAATAGATTTGACCGCCTGCCAATGGCAAACCAGTAGGGCCAAACAAGGTTTGACCATTAAATAAAGGGGATAAATTTACTGTTGCCATATTACTTTCCTAGGTCTTTCAATTGAACACCGCTTGCAGGATTTAATGTTTCTTCAAGTTCCTTTTTTGCAGCTCTTTTTCTTAAAATATTTCTTCCTACAGTTCCTACAGGCAAACCTTTAAAAGCTACATTAGTTCCATGTTCAGCAGCAGATTTTGCATATTCTGCCATTGCGCCAACTAAAGTATTAGATTCATTTACAAAAGAGCCTTTTGGTCTTGCTCCAACTATCTGACTTGCATCAGCTATTTTTTGTAATGTTGCAGCTTCTTCACCAAATAACGGAACTAATTTGCCATTTAATTTTAAATTATTAATATGTTTTGCAAATTTTCCTGTTAAGAAATTTCCACTTGCATCAGTAGAATCCCTAATGATTAAATCCAAAGTTCCTGATGCCAAATGTTGTTTTGCAATAGGGTCATCGCCAACCAAAGCCATTGTGTCTGCAAAATCTTTATTTGTGGCATTGATAACATTTTTGGAAATAAATCCTTTGGTGTCAGCTTTACCATTGACTACATCAGAATAAATCTTGTTCTGTCTTTCTAAGTCAAAGTCTGCTTTTGCCAATCCACGAGCTTTATCAGCCAAAGCTTTAACTTCAGCAGTTTCCCCTGTCATTGGCAATTTTTCCAATTCGCTACGAACTTGACCCAATACATAAGCCTGGTTTCCATCACCAGCTCTTTGTGCTTTGCGAATTTCTGTTGCTAAATCGGTTCTTAAATTTTCAAAAAGGTTAAAGTTCATTTCCCTTTTGCCAGTTTGATAATCAATAAGTTTTCTTTGGAAATTAGCTGGCAAATAATCAAGTCTATCTTCAGACTTTAAAAGATTAATAGCATTATTTGCAAATTGTTGACCATCAATAGGAAATTTACCGCCACCAGCTTCTTTTAATGCCAAATAAGCATCTTCAGTAGCTTTAGCATTGGCTTTGGCTTTTGCTTCAATATTAGAAATAAGACCTTGTGCATCTGCAACATGGCTTTCAGTAAATACATCAGGAGCAACCCTGTCTTTCATGACAGTTGCATTTTCTTGCAAAATCTTATTTTGCTGATTAAACATTTCAGCAAGTTTTGGCTCTTTGCCTCTAGCATTTAATTCTTGAGAAATTAAAACAGGGTCTCCAGTTGCTTGCCCTTTTGTATATTGCAATGGAACTGGCAAACTATCTGCATCAACCCTTCTTTGTAGAATATTCAAATCTACATTTTTAGGGTCTAATTTTTGCAAAGCTGCGCTAAGTTCAGGGCTTGCTGTTTCAATAGCTTGTTTTAACGCTGTAGCTTTCTGTGTTTCAGCAGCTCCAACTCCAGCCATAGCAGGAGTTTCAGGTTCAATTTTTGGAAATGCTTTATTAAATTGCTCTTTAAGCTGTGGAACTGCACCTTTAGCTTTTCCTGCCAACTCAGGAACAGCAAAGCTTAAAGTTTGCATCATATTCTCAACATCGGCTTTAGGAATGCCAGTTTTTTGAGAAATAGCATCAGCGCCTTCTCCCATATACTGACCAATTTTATTCATAGCCTGGCGAACCGCTTCATTTTGATAAGCTGGCTCTTGAGTAACTCCTAAAGCTTTACCAATAGGACTTTCTAATGGAGCTGCAACTTTTTGCGCCAATGCTTGAGCTTCTTCAGGGCTTTTTTGAAATGCCCTTGCTCCTGCATAAGTAGCCCCACCAGCAATTGCAGAAACTGGTGCTAATGCTATATCACCCAAAGAAGCCAATCCTGCTGTCAATGGTTTATAAGTTTCTTGTGCAGAAGCCATTGCTTCTTTTAAAGTTTTTGGTTTTGCTTTAGTTTCTTTTGATTCTGAAGGTGCAGAAGTGCCACTTAAAAAACTGTCAAATGAATCAGTAGCTGGTTTTGAACTTTGTTGAGTTTGACCAAAAATGTTTTTATTGCCTTTTTCCATCAATATCATAGGGCCACTAATTACATGGCGAACTACTGGATTAGAAAGGTCAATCTCTTGGTCAGGCTTTAAACCAGTTCTTTGTGCAACAAAATTAATATAGCTTTCTGTATCATTTTCAGATGAAGGGGCATATCTAGAAATAATGCCTCTTAAAGTATTAATTTTATGTTTTTGACCATAAATACCAAGTTGAGTATCCATGGCTTTAATGCCTTCTTCATAGCTAGAAGGTTGCTGAAAGCCTGTGGATTGCCCTGCTGGTCTTAAATTTCCAACATTAAATTGATTTGGAGAGTTAGCAGGATTAGCTTGTGGATTAGCCTTTTGTTGACCACCCATCAAAAATTGACCGAAATCTTCCATTACAGAGTTCCTGTTTGCTCTAACTTCTGAATATTATTCCATTTTTCCCTAAATAATTTAGCTTTTTCAGGGTCATTACCAATAATTTTATTTCTTGCAGCTTCTTTTTCTTGCTTAGACATATTAGATTCAAATATGTTTTTAAGCTGAAAAATATCAGGGTCAGCATTTTTAGACCACATTTGATTAAATGCGCTAATGTTTTGGTCTCCAAACTTATCTGCAAATTTTTTGACAGCAGTTGCTTTGGAATTAATTGCAGACATATCCGCTTTAGTTCTTTGTGCAATTTCAATGAGAACTTTAGGAGGGAATGTCTCATCACCATTCGCCATTCTAGTTAATTGCTGACCTTGAACAGTATCTAAAGAACCACCTTGCGCTTTAATATTTGCAATAGCAGCATTAGCCAAATCTTTAGACAGCTCTTTATAAGCAATTCCTTGCTCAGTTCCCAAAAATGTAGAAAGGTTTCTACCAGCAGAACCAAGAACACCAGCGCCACCACCCCATTCTGTTTTTCCTAATTCATTAGCTTTTTCAATAACTCTATTAATAGTTCTTTCAGATTGAGGAATTTCTGCTTGACGAGCAATTAAAGCTGTTTTTGTAGCTGTTCCAATTTTTCTTTCATCTTCTTCTTGAGGCAAAGCAGAATAAGGTTGTCCTGCTTGTCTTACTGGATAAGAAAGCTTTACAGGAGCGCTTACTTCTGTTTTTGGAGGCAAGTTCATATCTTGAGCAGAAACTCCTTGTGGAGCTTGTTGTGCGCCAGGAACTTGTTGACCGCTAGGCTGTTGATAGCCACCAGCAGGCAATTGACCAGGTAATACCCCTTGAGGATATAGTTTTTCTAATTGACTTAATGCTCCTGTAGAAGCAGCTAATTTTTGTGCCAACCAAGCACGAAGGTCTGCTTGAGAACCATTTGCAGGCAATCCTGTCAAAGCTTGTTTTACTGATTGTTCATTTCCACCATGAGTATCAGCAGTCTGCTTAACCATATCAATAATGTCCTGAGAAGATAAATCTTTTTTGGTCATTAATTGCTGAATATTTTGAGTGGCTACAGTAGCGTGCTTAATATTGTTTTCTAATTGAGCTGTATTGGCTTGCAAAGCTGCTGTTTTAGCTTGCGCTTGACCTTGCTCAATAGCTGATGGCAATAATGCTTTTTCTTTTTGCAATGCAATACTTCCACGACTAACATTAAGCAAATCACCTAATGTCATGCCTTGTTGCGCTTGCTGATTTCCATAAATGCTAGGGTCAATATTTTGACCTATTTGTGGAACAGAAACAGAACCAGTAGAGATTGGCATATTAATTCCTTAAGCTGTCTGAAATGGGCCAACACTACTAGGATTTGAGTAAGTATAGCCAGTTGATTGATTTCCGCTTATTCCCATGCTTGAATAAGGATTTGCAGCATTTTGAGCAGCTTGATTTTGAGAATACATATAACCAATATTGCCTAAAGTATTGGCAGCTCCACCATAAATGTTGCCTTGTGCTATTTGAGAAGCGGCTTGAGCATTTGCTGCGCCTATTCCTAAGTTAGCCACATTAGTTGCAGTTCCTAATTGAGCATTTGCAGAACCAGTAGCCCCACCAAGACCCAAATTAGCCAAGTTCATATTCATGGCATTAATATTGCCACGCTGAGTTTGATAGTTGTTAAATGCTTGTTGATAAGCATTACCAGCATATCCTTGGGTATAGTCTTGTAAAGACTTTAGGGCATTACCGCCTACAGCTCCACCAGTAACATTAGAAGCCATTAAATTAGCTTGCTGACCTTGACCTAACTGAAAAGCATAATTAGGCGCTAATTGTGCATTCAAATCAGCATTGCTAAATTGATTATTAAAGTAAGCATTATTAGCTGCTAAATTAGCCAAAGCTGTAGTTCCAGCCTGAGCATAAGGGTCAAATTGTTTAGAAGCTTGTTGACCAGCAGCTAATAAATTAGTTTGCTGTTGTCTAGCTGCATCTGCTTGTGTATTAGCTGCACTTTGTTGTGCATCTGCGGAAATTACTGAGCCAACTATGGCTGCTCCTGCTACTGCTGCTGCTCCCCATGGCATATTATTGCTCCTTATCTCTGCGAATACACACAATCATGGTGATTCGCTCATAATTAGTTGGATTAATTACCCAATGATTAAACTGATTATCAAACCAAAATACATCGCCTGGTTTAGTTTCTAACTGAACTTCATCAAAACAGAACTTTTGACCTGGTGCGCTAGTAATCTGAATTCCAAACTTTTCATAGCGCCTTGCGTGCCATCCTGGGTCAATATGAGGCTTGCATTCTTTTCCAGCAGGTATTCTAGTAATCAAAACACCTCCAAGCTCAACTCCTTCTACCGCCCTAAAAAGGTCATATACCAAGGGTTTGATGCCTAAAATATCAGCAGATGGATACCATTTTGAATCATGAGGTTCACCATTTTCGGCATATTCAACCTCACCAAATCGAGGCCAAATGTCATCTAAACCATAATGAGGGCTTGATTCATCCTTTGTTCTAGCATTATGTTGATTCCATAGCTCAGGATTTTGCAAAATAGCCCAATAAATAGGGGCTACATTTGCTCCTTGAGAAATCAATTTAATAGGACTATTTTCCAATCAAAACCTCATCTATTTTTTCAATATCTGTTTCATCAGTCGCATGAATACAGAACCAAACACAGTCCTCTAAAGACTCAATTTGATGGTAGGTATTAGCCTCTATATTGATGCAAGCAGGAGCAACATACTCTTTATTATAAGCCTCGGTCTTAAGAATTACACGACCTTTTGCAAGAATACTTAAGTGAGAATAAGGATGAGAATGAGAATAAGCAACATAGCCAGCAGGCATAATCATTTCTTTGGCATATAAACCATCAGAAAAGTTGTGCTTAGTCTGTGGGTCAAAATCCCATTTACCCTCAACTTCTTTAAATTGTTCTTCAAAATTAGACATTGTAATAAGGCACTTTATATATTTTTCCGTCAACTGTCATTTCAATAAAACCAACAGGATTTGATGGCAAAACAGCTCCTCCTTTGCTTGCAGAAGGAGAAGTTTTTGTAAAATTTAAAAGGTTCAAAAACCATACTTGCCATGCCCTTGTAGGCATTTTAGTGTTTTCATCAAGCAAAGGGGTTTGCGGATAAGGATTATCCTGACTTGGCCCCCATATCTGATTTGCCATTAATTTTCCCCTACCGATGCTTTAAGGTTAGCAGAAACAATTACAGCTTTTACAGGGTCTGTAACTACCACTTCAAAAATTCTATCTCTAGACCATCCCAATCTGCGCCAAATAATACGATTTTGGTATTTACCTTGAGCGCCTATGGAAGCCCAATGCTCACTAGACCATGTAGAACCGCCATCATTTGACCATCTAAGCATAGCTTGAGGATTTGCTCCTACTGTCTCAATTGTTGCATTTCCACAAATAGCAAGACCTGATACACCAACACCAGCTACACCATTTGTGGGGGCATAGGAGCTTTGAGTTAATCCTGATAAACCTACTCCAGGCTGAAATTGTATTTGCATTTCCTCAAAATATTGCCTTTGAAGGTCTGAAACCAAATGAGGCGCTCTGCGAAGTCTTTTTACAATACTCCCATTATCTGTGTAATTGTTTGGGTCTAATTGATAAATTTGACCATTTTCCCAATCTCCAACCAACATAACATTTTGAAAGAAAGCAGAACAATTTGAGCGATGGCGATGGTAAACATCATTAGTATCTAACCATAACCATTTATGCCATAAATTAGTGGTTGAGTCATAAGCCCATGTTAAATCAAGGGTTGGGAATGAAATAACATAGACTTCATGCCCTTCTAATTGATAGGTGTAAGCAACAGCATCCGCTACATATTGGTCAACAAGGGTATTTTCAACTGCATGAGTGGATATTCTTTGTGGAAAATAACCATTCATCATCACAATTTCAGATTGACCACGATTGTTTTTAGATAAATAAGCAAAAGAATTGCCAACACGAGCTACAGAAAATGGTGCTGCAATACCATGCTGGCTGGATGAACCAGGAATTCTTTGGAATGGAAATGGGAAAGTTCCTGTATCAGCCCAAACCTCAGAAGTTTGTTCTCCCAATAAATATACTTGTCCATGGTCGCAAATCAAAGAAACAAGGTCATCAGGCCCTGTAAATTTGCTGGCAAAGCTTAATCCATAAGTAATTGGACTTAAAACATTAGAAGCAGCCCATTGCTGAGTATTTGGGTCATTGTAGACAAAATAATTATCAACAATATCTACTACAGTTGCCCCTTGGAAAGCGCCATCAGAGCTAGGCAATACGCTCCAATTGAGCGCATACATAGTTCTTGAGCCTACTGTTTGACTATTGTTAATTACATAATTTCCAGTTGTTCCTTGACCATTTCCAAAAGTCAAAGTAAGGGTTAACCCTGTGCCTGAACCTGAAGTTGTAGTAGAAACATTATTTATTGGCTCAGAAGTATAAGCTCCTGAAAATGTCGGTGTAAGGGTAGAAACAGCCCCTGAGCCACCAATTGAAGCAACAGTATAAGTGGCAGGACTTGACCCATAAACACCGCCTGAGACTGTTATAGTGTCATTTACAGCATATCCTGTTCCAGCAGTAGCAATAACTGTGCTTAATACAGTTCCTTGACCTAAAGCAGTAATAATTGTATTTGCTGCTACTCCTGCTCCTGTAATGGTTTGCCCTGGATATAAAACTTGACTAGTTCCAATAGCGCTTACAGTAAGAGTTGTTCCTGACATTGATGCGGTTAAAACAGCAGCTACATTTGCTGTATTCATTTGTTCTGCTGTGGCTACTGAAGCACTTTGACTTAAAGTCCAAACACTTCCTGCTCCTGAAACAATTACAGTTTCTTGAGGAATTCCAACACCAAAAATGGCTTGATTTGCAGCAATTGTTCCACTAATTACACGAGTAACAGTTAATGTAGTTCCTGAAATTGTGCCTTGAAATACAGCAGAATTAGGGTTAGAAATGCGCCATGTATATCTGTAAGAGCCATCTACGATATAAACATTTAAACCATTATCAGTAATCCCAACATATCCTGAGCTGGTATTTAATTGACCAACAATAGTAGGTGTAAAGCTGGAATTTAAAACATATACATAAGAACCACAAACAGCGACCATATATTGACCGCCTGATACAGTTCGCATTCCACGAACTTCTGCTTGAGGAGATAGGGCAACTACAGAAGTTAGACCTGGGGTTGGATAAAGCGCAACAACTCCTCTAGCTCCTTGTGGCTTAGTAGGGTCTACTTCAGGAAACCAATTAATGCATTCCTGAGCATCTTGGTAAATAGAAGGAGCTTCATAAGAAGCGCCAACAAAGCCAAAATCAGCCATTTTTAACCTTTAATTAAAAAGCAAATATTGCCACGCAATTTGTGGAATAAGTGCTTAAAGCATCTGTGCTTGGTGCTACTGTATATACATCAACATAACCAGTAGTTTGACCGCCACCGCCATTAGTATAAATTCCCAAAACACCAGCATGGCTTGAATTGTTAGAGCAAGTTCCTAATACTGCATACAAATTATTAGACATTGCAGTAGTAAAATTAACCCTATACCAGCCTGTTCCTAAAACAGTTACGCTGCTTACATTTAAGGCATTTCTAATAGTGCCATCGCTACCAAAATTAACCCAAGCTTTTGATGCTCCATTTACAATAGTTGAAGCTGGAGGAGCATAAGTTCCATCGCTTACAGTTCCGCTTAAAACAATATTGCTAATTGTTGGCGCAGTTCCAAAAACATTAGAACCAGTTCCTGTTGATGAAGTTGTTCCAGTTCCACCATAAGCTTTAGCTAGTGGATTAGATAAAGATAAAGTTGTAAAAGCTCCTGTATTAGGAGTTGTAGAACCAATAGGGCCAGGAGTCAATAAATTTGCATTTACAACAGTTGTAAATCCAGCGCCTGTTACTGTTCCGCTTACATTTAAATTTGTAACTGAAATGCTTCCATTAGGAAAAGTTCCGTTATAAACAGCAGCATTTACATCATTTAACCATGAAGCATAAATAACCGACTGACCATCTACGAATACTGTTGTAGTCATTTTTAACCTTTATCTAAAGAAACCGCCACTCAAAATCCATCCAGCATCTTTTGAGCGACCTACTAATAATGAATCAGGGAAGCTTGCAGCAGCAATTGGTCGCATATTATTGCGCTTGACTGTTGATTTTGATTGAGCTGCATAAGCATTAATCATGCTAATTTGAGTTGCAGAAGCTTTGCCATACATAGGCATTAATCTTTCTGCTAAATTCCATCTAAGAGCCATAGAATAGCCTTGTGGCAATACTATATTGTCATAAATTGTTTCATAGCGACTAAAAATTGTCGAAGTGAATAAATGCATTTCACCTTGAGCTGGATTAGGCCATACAAACAAATTTCCTGTTTCAGCATTTGGGTTGTAATAAATTGCTTTTGGCCATGGCCCATTTAAGGTTTTTAAGCCAATCATGTTGTAATTATCTAAATTCAACACAGAAACAGGATAATCAAGACCACCATTAACAATAGGCTGACCATTGCTATTGGTATTGATTCGGACATAAGCTTGGTCAATAAATAAAGGTCTTTGATAGTAAGCGGTTAATAGCTGTGAGGCTACTAATGATGGATAGCTAATATTTAGCTCATAAGTTCCAACTTCATTAATATTACCGCCTGCGCCTGTCAAAAACTGAACAATTTTTGTTCCAGGCAATATTCCTGCTCCACTTAAAGTTTGCCCTTGAGCTACAGCTCCACTACTAATTCCAGTAACAGTAAGTATTTTTCCGCTAATTGAGCCTGTAAAAGTTGCTCCAACAAAGTTAGCTGTTGTGGGAGTTGGGCCAATTGTGTATTGGGTTTGCCCTGCAATTAAGGGAAATATAATTTCTGTGGTATTAAATACCATCATATCCTCATTTGACCATTGGTCTATGAGGTCATTAAGCATATCAAAAGCATCTTGAGCAGCTTCAGGACTAGGAGTTTCACCAGCTTCTAAAGCGCCAATATCCTTTAAAGCTCGGCTAATAATGTCAATTGGCTGTGTCATTTTATTGTCCTGGTGTAAAAGTATCAGCTAACCAAGGAAACTCGACTTTTTTATCGCTATCCATAGCTTTTAATTGAGCTTGCAAATTAGATTCTACAGGCTGTTTATCAATCCAATCAATTAAATTTTGTTCTTTAATTTGCTCAAAAGGAAGGTTAACAACTCCTTCAGAAAATTCATAATTGCCCTCCGTTTCTACTGTATTTTTATCATCACTAGCTGATGCAAAGTATTTGACCCCTTTGCAATCAGCAAACAACTCTAGTATTTTCCAGTTGTATGTAATCATTTTGCTTCCAATACAGTAATTTTGGCTTCCAAATCTTGTATTTTTTGATACAACTCTTGAACGCATTTGATCAAAATTGGCTGGAAAACGCTACCTAAAACTACTTTATGAGTTTCACCTTTTGTGCCATCTTCATTTAAAGTTGTTGAATCTTTTACAAGCCCTGGGAATACTTCTGCTACTTCTTGTGCAATAACACCCAATTCCATAGGTGAATCATCGCTATTTATTTTCCATTGATATTTAACAATTCTTAATTTTGCTAAATCATCAATATACCCATCACGAGTTGTAACGATATTTTTCTTTAAATTCTCATCAGAAACATAAGATGTTGTGCCATTTCCATAAAGAAGCCAAGTATTTGTTCCAGCGGTTTGACCAGCAAAATGCGCTGAATTTGTATTAAATGCTTGACTAGGTATTACAGAATAAAGATTATTAACAGAAGAATGGCTTGAAGTATTTTGGAAATAAGCGGTTACATCAGTAGTTGAGCCTGAATTTAAGACTGTTAAAGGCCAAGATGGGCCATTTGTTCCAACCCCCAATCTTCCATTGGTTGAATCCCAAAATAAATTTGCGCTAGAACCAAAAGCGCTTGTTCCATTTCCAAAGGGAATATATCCAGCAGTTAATGAATTTAATCCAGTTCCACCATAAGAAACAGCTAAAGTGCCAGCATTGATATTGCTTGCACTTAATGATGTTAATGAAGCGCCTGAACCGCTAAATCCAGTAGCACTTAAAAGCCCGGTTGATGGATTGAAGCTAAATTTAGTAGATGCAGTTTTAGCCGGTAAATTGCCAGTTGTTGTTGTTACCCACAATGGATAAACAGTTGCATTTGTTGTTGTATTGTCAGTAATGCCAATATTTGTTGCATTTGTTGCATTTGTTGCATTTGTAACAGCAGTAGTGCCAATTACTGAAACAACTTGAGCAGCAGTTGCTGCTGTAAATGCGCTTGTGCCATTGCCATAAGCAAGACCGCTTAAAGTTGCCACTCCTGTTCCACCATTTCCGACTACTAAAGTGCCAGCGACAGTAATTGCGCCTGTAGTTCCTGTAGATGGTGTTAATCCAGTAGTTCCAAAAGATAAACTAGTTACAGCCGAGCTAGATAAAGTAGCCCAAGAAGGAGCTGCGCCTGTATTTCCAATTAAAAATTGACCAGTTGTTCCAGCAGCAGTAGCTACTGGAGAACCGCCTGCGCCACCGCCATAAACTAAACCATATTGAGTTAAAGCGCCTGAAGAAGCCCAGGCAGATGAACTAGAGAAATATGGAATACCGCCTGAAGTTCCAGCAACAGTTAAAGCCAAAGTTCCTGAATTAGTAATTGGAGAACCTGAAACAGAAATTAAGCCACCAGTAAATGTTTGAGCAACAGAAGTAACTGTTCCTGTGTAATCTGTATCCCATGCTGGTAAACCGCCAACAACTCGCAAAACTTGACCAGTTGTGCCAATAGCCAATCTAGAATTGGTATTTGTGCCACTTCCATAGATTAAATCACCAGTTGTGGTAATTGGACTTAAAGCATTAAATGCAGCAGAAGCTGTAATTTGTCCTGTGCCACCATTAGCAATTGGCAGAGTTCCTGTAATACCAGTAGATAAAGGAAGCCCTGTGCAATTGGTTAAAACACCGCTTGCAGGAGTTCCAAGAGCAGGAGTTACCAATGTAGGGCTAGTAGCAAAAACAAGCGCTCCTGAGCCTGTTTCATCGGTTACTGTGGCAGCTAAATTAGCAGAGCTTGGAGTCTGCAAGAAAGCCAACATATTTGCGCCAAGACCAGTTACATTTCCGATAGCAGGAGTAATAGTGGTATTGGTAACGGAAGTAATCTGACCTTGAGCATTTACTGCAAATACTGGAGTTGCAGTTGCAGAACCATAAGTAGATGCTGGAACTCCTGTATTAGTAATGCTGAACTGGAATCCTGTTAGGGTTAACCCTGTGCCTGCTGTGTAAGTGGCAGAAGTAGTAAATTGAGACCAATTATTAGCTGTTACATCAATTGTTCCACCATCTTGTGCTGTGCAAAACCATGCTCCACCAGCTTGAGTTCCATACTCAATAAATGTAATAGCGCAAATTAATTCATTCCAAGTATCGGCATCAGTAGCTCTAGTCCAAGCGCTTGCTGAGGCAATATAGATTCCATTTTGAGAAGCTGTTCCTTGATTTTTAACAAGAACTCGATTGCCAGCAACAACAGCATGACCATCAATAGTCTGCAATCCTGACAAAGTGATGTTTGTCAAAGTGGCAACTACACAAGGTTGCTTCCAGCTAATTCCAGCAGCATAAGACTGCAAAGCCAACAAGTTGACAATATCAGTTGCGCCTGATGGTTGTGTAGCAATTGTTCCAGTATTAGTGCTAAAGCTTGTAAAAGCTCCAGTAGAAGGGACAGTTGCTCCAATTGTTGTTGAATCAATTGTGCTATCGGTTATATGCAAACCTGATTGATAAGGATAAACAGATGCATAAAATGGCTTACCCTGACCAATAAAAGTCTGAAAATTGCCCTGAGCATCAAAATATGCCTGAACTGGCAGTAAATTCTGAACTTGAGAACTAGCTGGATTAGCCATAAAAATCCTTAATTACGAATATTGGATACGGATTGCAGGGACATAAACAGTTGAAGTGCCAGGTAAAGTTGCTGTTTGCAATGTTACCTTTCCATCATTTGAATAAATCCAATAACGAGTTTGCTCACCAGCTTGTCTATAAATAGCATTGGCATACACAATTTGAGTTAGCTGATTATTAACAAGCTGAAAAGCTTTTCCTGAATTAGCATTTAAAACCCATCCTGAGCCAGTATTTTTCTCTGCATAAATATAAACAAATTGAGCTGTTGCTGAAGCAATAGCATTTACATTTAAAGCAAGACTGTAACTGCCTTCACTAGCAAAAGTAAAAATACCAGTTGCAGGGTCATAAGTAATGCCATTAGCACCAGCCAAAGTGCTTGCAGGAGCTAATAAAGCAGGAGTTGCTGTTAAAGCTATATTTGCGCTTCTGTCATAAACCTCAATATGAGGCTGATTTTGAACATCAGAAAAATTAACAGGAGGATAAAATATCTCTCCTCCAGGGCCAACAAGACCTTGGCAATTACCAAATGAATCAAATAGCCCCTGAACAGGAACGATATTTGTCGAAACTGTGGATGCTACTTGATTGGATGACATTAGCTAATTCCTTCGCCTGGGGTAATTTCAACTGATGCAGCGCTTGCAATAAACCAAGCATTAGGAGGAATACCACCAATAACAGCAACACCATTAGCAGGAATTGCAAAAGTATTAGCAGAAGGAGCGCCAGCAGAAGGGGCTGTAACTACAGGAGTTACTGTTGCATCATTTGGCTCTTGAGGTTGGTAAGCAACTCGAACTAAGCTAGAAGTCAAATTCACAATGCGATAGCTTGTTGGGTAGCCATTATTTGATGTTTTAACTTGAACCGCAGAGACACCAACTAAATAGGTCGGCCCAAAGGGAGTAAATGGGGAGTTATACATTTCTGTTTTCCTTGTAAAAAGGTCAATTCATTATATTTCAATATAGAAAAAAAGCCACACCTTTTGAGTATGGCTTTTCCCTATTACATCACTTTGTTTTAGTTAGAAACGCTAAAGTCATAACCATAAACATATACATCAAAAGTAGCGCCAGCTACAGCAGTTGTCAGAGGAGCTGTTACATTTAAGTAAACATTCTGAACTGTCTGAGCAGTTGTAGAAGCACTAGGAGCAACTAAAGAAACACCTTGAGGAGTGCTTAATTGTGAAGCTGTAATAGCGCCATACAAGCTAGAACCGCCTGATGTTGAAGCTACACCAAGAGCTAAACCAGTAGGAGTTACAGAAGCTCCTGCATTATTTAGGTTGGTAACAATTAAAGATTGTGGAAGAAATACTGAGCTATTGTTAACTTGCATTGCATAACTAGCGATAGCATTAGCATTCACATTCTTCAAAGTAGCGATAACACGCAACGATTGGTTGGTTGTTACATTTGAGGGATGGGCTGAGTTTGTTACTGCTGGGCCTGGATTTGCCATGATTTTATTCCTTAAAAATAGTTAAAAAGGAAGGGTTTTACCCCTTCCGATTATTACGCTGCTACTCGGCAAGCCAACTCAGGGTAGAGTGGGGCCCAACCATACAGCACATCAACACGAGTAGGAATAGAGTCATTGTTAATGGTGTATTGACGAACTACACGCATTGACAGACCGATTTCCTTGTCTGATGCACGACCAGCGAAATGAACACCTTCAGGCAACTCAAGGTCAGCCATAGCCATTGTGTAAGCATTGCGATGCATAACAATGTTCTGTGGAGAAACAACACCATTACCGCTTGCATTGTATTGTGATGCAAAGAAAGTAACAGCAGAAGCGCCTGCGCTAGGAATGCTCACATTTTGGAACTGACCAGCAGAAATAATCGCTGGAGAAACAGTTACAGAAACAGAGCTACCTGAAGCAACAGAAACAGCTTGCTTAACTACGAATGAACGCAGTTTGTTTGTGCCATAAGCTTGACGATTTTGTGGGTTAACTGCATAAACACCAGCAATAGTGAAAGTATCACCAGCATTCAAATTGATTGTGCCAGTATTAGCAGCAGTCAAAGTGATAGTAGAGCTAGAAGCCCAACCGCTAGTCAAAATGCCACCAGTTGTAGAGGTGTTAACAGAAGCAGTAACTGTGTTAGTTGTGAAGTTACCGAAAGTTTGAGACACGATGTTTTGGTCTAACTTCCAGTTCATACCGCCTGAATCACGACCCATCAAACCTTTAGTGTATTGGCTAGAGATTTCAGCAGTCGGATTGAACAAGCCCTTCAAGCTATCAACGATAGAAGCTGAAGTAAATGGCTCAACGATACAGCTTCTGCGACCATCACGAGGAGCGCCTTCAGAATCCAGGTAAGCCTGAGCATTCAAATAGGTCAATAGTGATGTTGGAGGAGTGCCTGCTGTGCCAACAATGTTAGCTGTATTCAAAGCTGCGGTTGTAGTGCCATCAAAGTCAATTTTGTTGGCGATAGCTGCAACTGCTGGCTTCAAAATGCGGTCAGAGAACATATCCAAAGACAGAGCCAAGTCCTGAGTTGTGAATTGGGTATCCACATGGAATTGGGTGCTGAGGGTTACAGGAACAGAAGTCTCATTCAAGTCCTCTACATTAAGGGCTGGGCCTGTAGTTCCAATGAAACGACCAGGTCTGCGGACATTCACAGTAGCGCCAATTTTTGCGCCAACTACAGCGAATTGGTCATCATAATTGCGGTCTACTTCAGAAGTAAAAGTTAATTCGTTTTCCAAAACCATCAACGCTTCGTTGGTGATTTTGGAGATGGTTAGCAAGGTATTTGCCATGATTTAATTCTCCAAAAAAATTAGGTTTATCTGACCTTACCCTGCTGTCTCGCTGCTTTCCATTGAGCATAAGTCCCATGAAATTCACCATTGGTGTCCACAAGAATATCTGCGCCAACTTTTCCACCGCTTAACGGCCTGATAGGTTCAGGTGCTTTACTACTCGAAACAATTTCCTTAATCTTTTCAGCTTTTGGCTTTTTTTCAGCCTTAGCTTCAAATTTAGCCTCAAGCTTGCCTATTTCCTTAAGAGCTTTCACGCTATCCATCTGCGCTATCTTTGTTGCGAATTCTTCATCTGAAGCTAAAGCATATAGAACTTGTGGCCCTACATCACTTTCAAGAATAGCTTTTTTAATCTCATCGCTAACAACCACAGTAGATGATTGAACAATGCGGTCAAAATCTTCCAATTCTTGTTTCGCTTTCTCAAGTTTTGCATTCCAGGCTTCCGCTTTTTTGGCTTCAGCTTCTTGAGCTTTGCGACTTGCTTCTTCTGCATCCCTACGCAATAAAGCTTGTTCAGCAGACCATTCCGCTAATGCCTCTGCATATTCATAGGCATCATTGAATTGGCTTGCTTGTGGCTTTCCTTCATTAACTACAGGCTTTTGTTCCTGTTGTTCTTGGGGTCTACCATTTGCTCTTAATTCATTAAGCTCTTTTTCAAGTTGAGCAGCTTTGGCTTCAGCTTCCTGCGCCCTTTTGCTTACCTTGTCAAATCGCTTATTAAGCTTCTCTTTCGACTTTTCAGGGTCTTGCTTCTTAGCATCTTCCTCTGCCTTTGGTTCACTCTGCTCTTGGTCTTGCGCTGGCTCTGCGGTTTTTTCCACAGCCTCAGTTGGCTCAACTTCGTCAGCTAAACCTAATCTTTCTGCATAAAAGGTTGCTGCATTATCACTAGTTACTACATTTTGTGCTACGACTTCTGCTTCGGCCATGATTTCTCAAGCTCCCAAGTTGGATTAAAAATACTACTAAAAATAAATATTGTCTATTTATTCTTCCGATTTTTTAGCTTCTTTTTTGGCTTCCTTGATAAGCTTATTCTGAGCTTTCAATTCTTCCTTACTCATTCCTGCAAATGGATTTTTGGTTTCAGGCTCATATTTCTTTCCTGCTTTACGAGCCATTTCCTTCATTTTCCATTCAATTACATTATCACCAGTTACTGTTGGCATACTTCCTCCGATTAAATTTTGCCCCCAAAATAATTCTTTAATACTGAATGACCGCTATCTGTGAACATATCAGGATTTTGTGAGTCTCCTGTAGGCTTCATTACACCGCCTCCATGCATAGCATCAGCATGAGCCATTTTAAAATATTCTCTAGCATCAAATTTTTTACCATATCCGCTAATTTGAGCTAATTTGCTTTCCAATGGCTTCATTCCTTTGCCATGATGGGAATGAATTGCATCTGCCAATGCTTTTCCACCTTCATCGGAAACATCCTTTAAATCGCCAATTTTCTTTAAATAGGCAATATGCTCTTTAACTTTTGCTTTGGTAGTTTTATCTTTGATTCCAAGCTTTTTCTTCATGAAATCTTCACGATTTTCTGAAGTTACAATTTCTGCTGCCATTTAAATGCCCCTTTCAATTGCTTCGTCTAGCGCAGCTCTTTCTGTTCTCAAATCTAGTTGAGCCATAACCAAAGCCAATTGTGCCTTAATTTGCTCAACTTCAAGCTGAGTTTGAGTTTTAATGACTGTGTCATGAGCCTGGGTATCAGTCCGCAACTCAGTATCTGCTCTGCGAGCCTCAACATCCATGCGCTTACGCTCTGTAGCAGCCTCTTCTTTTTGTTGTGCAACAGAAGCGCCATATTTCATATCCAAAGTCATCTGAGCAATTTGGTCTTGCAATTGCTGGATTGTCATTTGAGATTGCTTCAATTGCATCTGAACTTGTGGAGGAATTTCTGCTTTTTCATCAATTTGAGCCAATGGGTTAGCAGCAGCCAAGCGGTCAGCCACAATATCAGCGCCAGGGAAATCCATATTTCTAAAGATTAAATCGCCAGCTTGTTGCATCAAATTAG